>JAANMX010000046.1_pt1 | contig 130147 bp, 106 predicted proteins | sample 7279681 | NCBI WGS metagenome assembly JAANMX01 (sample SAMN14094542, study PRJNA606508) | bioreactor metagenome | isolation source: A lab-scale SPAN reactor treating ammonium-rich wastewater day 351 | place: Ireland: Galway | collected 2018-01-01 | reverse complement strand
GGCGCAGACTCGCTTCGACAGCCTCGATCACTTTCGGAACCGGCGTCTCGTTCGGCAGGTGTCCATCGGATACACAGAACTTCGTCGCCAGAAAAATCTTGTCACGATGCCCTTTGATCGCCTCCCCGAGCACCTTCTCGGAATTTGCATCGGAATAGTCCGGCGCCGTATCGAAGTATGTGATCCCACGTTCAATGGCACGACGCGCAACATTCACATCGTTGATTCGCGTCGATCCCAGCGAGATGTCCGACACGAACACGTTGGTTCGACCCAGACGGCGGTAGTTCCGCACGCGCGACCCGTCCCACTGCGGAATCGGATGTGGAGCGGTGTTCTGTACCCGGGAAGCAAACAGATTTCCCGCAATGGGCACCCAGGTCCGATTGCGTCCCACAGCAAGGGCCAGCCCGCCAGCAGAAGCAACGGCACCAGTGCCCAGACTGCCCACAACACGCAGGACCTTCCGTCGTGTCGGCACATCGACTTCCTGCGGCAACTCAGGTGCAGGTAATACCTCCAGCATTTTCCCAAGCGGGGTATGACCTTCAATGGGGCAGAGGGGTCTCTTCCAACGAATGAGCTGTGCGGTTAGAGCCGCGATGAACGCCAGGAGTGGGACGAGAGCTTTCCAGAAGGGAAGTGCGCTACGTTGGCCTCCTTCGAGGACACCGCGCAGAAACTCCCCACCGGGACTCCACGCCAGAACGAACCACAAGAGGTAAAGAACCACTACCAACGGCCTACGGCAGCGCACCACACGCTGTTCGAGGGGGCGGCCGCAGGCGTCGCAGTTCATCGATCCCTCCCGGACCTCACATCGGACATTCGCCCAGAGCGTTGTTCACCGCCAGAATGATCTCGTCGACAGTGATTGTGCCGTCGCCATTCGCATCTCCCGCCAGGCATGCGTTTACCGGAGAAACCTCCAACGCCACGTTCACCATGACCAGAATATTGTCGATGGTGACCGCACCATCGGAATCACAATCCCCAACACACATCGACGGCCCCGGCGTCCTCGTTGCGAGTGGACGGGTCGGTGTGGTTGTCGGCGTCGGAGGAAGGGGGCCACCCTCGCAGGTCCCCGAACTACAATCCTCCGAATTTACACAGGAGAAGCCGTCCCCAGTGCACACACGCCCGGTCGACACGCAGGGCGAACCGTCGCATTGAGAATCCTCGAGGCAGGCAAATCCCTCCAACTCACCGGTCAGACAAACCTTCTGCGTCCCCCGGCAGGGAGATCCGTCAGGACAGTTGAACTCGACGCTACAGCACTCACCTGCATACGGACCACCCGCACAGGTCCCAGCTTCCGGATCGTTGCTGCAGACAGGCGTGCTCAGGCACTCACTGCCCGGACAGTCACAGTCAACTTCGTCTACTCTGCCTTCACAAACGCCCTGTGCAACGACGCACACACCACCTGGACACTGTTCCGGACTGCTGCATGGCTGCCCGTCATTTGCACCGCTCGAACACAGGCGTTGCCCCACCTGTGCCGACGCGGCACCCGGCTGCAGGGCGCCGTGGAAAAAAACGAACAGAAAGACAAGCGCGGTGCATCTCCACATAAAAACCTCGCCTCTTCGTATCCTTGTCTCATTACGCTGAGTCAAGTTGCAATTCGCAGGAGAAGGGCAGTCTGTCCTCGCCCCTTTCCGTTCACAGCATCGTTCGGCAGGGCCGGCATTGGAGGTGAGATATCTTGTGCCTGCAACTCATCTCCACATGGGAGAGCAGACGCGACCGTTGCTCCACCCGCCAACTCCACCTATCTGAACAATGACGATCACAATGGCATCAAACGCCTTCCGAATTGCAAATGGAGGATGTGTTTATGGCTGAAACTCCTTCCGTCATGGTGGAACTGGGAACCAAAGCCCCGGATTTTCGCCTCCCGGATCCGCGGGGCAAGTTTCATGCGCTGGAGGATTTTACCGATTCTCCCGGTTTGCTGGTCATGTTCATCTGCAATCACTGCCCCTACGTGAAACATATCCGTAGCGGCCTGGCAGCCTTTGCCCGAGAGTATTCTTCGCGAGGCCTGGCAATCGTTGCGATCAACGCCAATGATGCGAAGCGCTATCCGGACGATTCACCCGCCCGAATGGCCGAGGAAGTGGAGCGTGCCGGATATCCGTTCCCCTACCTGTACGATGAGACCCAGGATGTGGCAAAAGCCTACCAGGCCGCATGCACACCGGACTTTTTCCTGTTCGACCGGGAACGCAAACTCGTCTACCGGGGACAGTTCGATGACAGTCGGCCGGGAAATCAACGCCCCGTGACGGGTGCGGATCTGCGTGCTGCTGCAGATGCCGTTCTCACCGGCAAGCCTGTCTCCGACAAACAAACCCCAAGTATCGGCTGCAACATCAAGTGGAAGCCGGATAAAAACGAATGACGCCTCCATTCGCCGGATCTGACGCACAGCATTACGGTGATTCCGAGGGTTCGGCGTAAGTCAAAAACGATCGGATATCCAATAGACAGAATCCGTTGGCGGAAGCAGGCGATCGAAGAATTTCTCCGCTCTGACTTCATTCTCGGAGAGTCCGAGTTTGCACGCCACACGTGTGGGATCGATCACACGCCACATCCAGAACACATCTTCGACGGTGCGCGACACCATCCCCGATCGACTGAGCAACTCCAAAACCTCCGGATCAATACCAAGATGCGTGATCGTTCCAGGCCACGATGAGGCATACCGCGCATGTAACCTGCGGATAATCTGGGCAAGCGCGGCTGCATGCTCGCTACGCCGTCCATGCTCGGTGACGACATAGACATCGTAGAGCGGAGTGCCCCTCGCATACGCGACGATCTCTCCCCTGTGCCGAGCGACGAGAAAATCTTCATGGGGATTGCCCGCATATCGTAATTGCCCCACCCAGTAGGAATCGTCGCGCACCGTCGTCCCGGGCAATGCCCCACTGTATTCATCGTACAGCGCTCGGACTCCTCCCAGGTCGCCGGTACAGAACGCAGTGATATCGTAGGGTCCTTCGCCATCGATCACGCCGGGCTCGAGGTACACAAGGTGTCGCAAGTGACTCTGCCAACCGAGATCGGTGTAGAATTTGAGGCGGATCGCAAACAACAAAGACAGATCGAAGCCGTGCTGCATCATCGCCTCGACTCCCATGCGCAGAAGCCGAGAAGCTAACCCGCGTTCACGATACGCGGTCTTCGTAAACACGTTGCCGACGCAGCCAACCTGCAAAACCGCGGAGCCGGCACGTATCTGCTTGCGGAAGATCTGCATCGTGCTGACGATACGTTCCCCATCACAAGCCACGAAACAAAGATCATCACGGAAGGTGGGATCGAAATCGAAGTAGCGCGCGAAAAAGGCGCGGTCGCCCAACCACTCCCCCAGCAGATCGAGAACCGTTGCACGCTCGTGAGAACGGATCGTTCGTAGCTGCAAGTCGCCCATGAGCCGCCCCATAGCGCACGGCATCGCCCCGGTCACTCCAGGAGGGAGACCACGCCGACGGCGCCATCACGGAAAAACCTGTTCCGATGAGACAAAAACCATCGGGTACAACCGTTGACTTATGAGTCTTCGATCTTAGCTTCCGCCCAGCAACTCGGCGCATTAGCGATATGGTTTCTTCGCCGGGAAAGGAGAAGGTTTATGCCACTCGTACGATTCTCGAGGTTTGATCCGTTCGAAGGAATCCTGGGTCTACAGCGCGAGCTCGGCCGGGTATTCGAAAACCCAGGAGCGGAGCTTGGTCTGACCGGACGTGGAGCCTACCCGCCCGTCAATGCGTTCCGGAACAAAGACGGGAATATCGTCGTTCGGCTCGAAATTCCCGGCATCGACCCGGCATCCCTCAGCATCGAAACACACGGCCGCGCCTTGCGGATTTCTGGCAAGCGCGAGACACATCCACCCGCCGAGGCCGCGTTTCACAGACGCGAACGGGGAACCGGAGAGTTCTCACGCGTCGTTCAAATGCCAGAGGACGTCGACCTGCATACGGCGGAAGCAACCTACCGTTTCGGTGTTTTGACTGTGAACGTACCCAAGAGCGAAAAGACCAAGCCACGCCAGATACAGGTCCAGGTCCACTAAGGAGACCAGTCATGGAACGACAAGAGACTCCCATCAAACAAGAAGTCAAAGGAACGGAAGGCACGCGCCCTGGTGTCTGGTACGAGCCACGCATCGACATTTGTGAAACACCTGACGCGATCTGGTTGTGGGCAGACATGCCCGGTGTTGATGAAAAGTCGGTGGAGATTCGCCTCGATGAAGGTATCCTGTCAATCGAAGGACACGTGTCCCTGGAGGATTACGAAGGTCTCGAACCATCACACATCGAGTACAATGTCGGCAACTTCTCGCGCCGGCTGCGCGTCTCGGAACGCCTGGACCACGACCGCATCAGCGCGCGCATGAAAGACGGCGTGCTCGAAGTCACTCTCCCCAAGGCGGAACGTGCCAAGGCGCGACGCATCCCCGTTCAGACAAACTGACGAGTGATTTTCATCATAGCACATTCTGTCAATCTTTTGTTTCGTTCATCCGCACGGACGCGGTAGATCCGGGGCGACCGATTTGCGGTTCCCAATGGATGGGACAGATAGGGTCGGTTCTGATTTCGTCGAAGGACGTGCCCTATCTGTCTCATGCTTCCTGTGATCCGTGAGGTCTCTCGTCCAAATAATGTCAAACGAACAGGATCCACCTTGAAGCGGCGATTGGAACGACCGGATTATACCGGGAGTACCGAGGGAGTCGCTCGCCGATTGCTTGGTTGTTATCTCTGCCACCGCACAGCGGGAGCTGTATTCCGCGGACGGATCAGTGAAGTTGAAGCATACACGGACGACGCGGCCTCGCACGCTGCAGGTGGCCGGCGAACCCCGCGTAACGCCGTCATGTTCGGCCCGCCCGGCTTTGCTTATGTCTATTTCACCTACGGCATGCACCATTGCTTCAACGTGGTCACAGAGACCGATGGCATGCCAGGCGCAGTGCTCATCCGTGGCCTTGATCAGATCGAGGGGGCGGCGGGGCCCGCACGTCTTTGTCGAACGTTGAAGCTCACACGTGCCGACAACGGACGCGACCTCGTTACCGACGGTGACTTGTGGATCGAATCCGGCGACACGATCGAACCGGCCTCAGTCGTAACGACGACACGGGTCGGGATCCGACAGGCGGTCGAACTACCAAGGAGATTCTATCTCTTCGGCAGCAGTGGTGTTTCACGCCGTGATCGCCAGGCAGAAGCAGCACTGTCGCGGCCTTGACGCTTTGGGACGGGAATTCCATCATCGCCATACTCATGGCGAAATCAAATCAGAAACAGAGTCCTGCGGAATCCTCACGACAGAGCAGCGAGAAGTCTCGTCTTCGTCAAAACATCGAGTCCCTCACGGTGGCTCTGGTGGTGGCACTGTTGATCCGGGCTACCGTCGTGGAGGCATTCTGGGTCCCCTCTGGATCCATGCTGCCAACGATCCAGATCGGCGACCATCTTTTCATCAACAAGCTGGCGTACAGTTTTCACATCGATGTGCCGCTCACCAGCATCATGATCCCGGTGAAACAGTGGAGTGAGCCTTCACGTGGGGACATCGTGGTGTTTTTGTCGCCAAACGACGGAAAGACCGATCTGATCAAGCGAATCGTGGCGGTAGGCGGCGACAAGATCGAGATCAGAAAGAAAAGGCTCTACATCAACGACCAGCCAGCCGAGGATCCGAACGTATACTTCAAGCATCCGGAGGAAGTCGACGGGTCGCCGCGCGACAATTTCGGACCGGTCGTCGTACCAGCAGGAAAATTCTTTGCGATGGGCGACAATCGGGACGAGAGTCTGGACAGTCGTTACTGGGGTTTTGCCGATCAATCCGCCATCAAAGGCAAGGCTGCATTCATCTATTGGTCAGGGTGGCGTTTCGAACGGCTAGGTAAGTTTCTTCGTTAGTCAGTCATGAACGGTGGTGTCACCAGATCGTCTTTTCGATGAACGCCCGCAATGTGCCCTCATGCGAGGCGCCTAGAACGATATCCTGCTCGACACTGGAATCGACACGCACGGAGATGATCCAGAGCCGGGGCGACCGTCCGGCCACATCGATGGATTCCGCCACAACCGTATAATCGCCCCCGGGAATTGACTCGAATCGGTACGTATCGCCAAGGGCATGCTGTCGTTTGGCCACAGTCATCGATTCAAGCAGGGCAAGGCCTTCCCTGCTCCAACGCGAACGCAACTCCGGTTCCTGCATCCGGGCCCGAATGGCAGGTCGCAGGCGTGATTCGAGCAGCAAATCGTTTTCACGATCTTCTTCGGCAGCTTCGATCAGCGCAGCCGTCTCCGCCTGCTCCTTCTCCAATTCGATGATCCGATGGCACAGTACCAACATCGTCTGCGCCTGCTCCACCTGACGTCCTGGTAGGGAATCCTCGAGAAGCTGGAGGAGTTCCGTTGCGGGAAGGCCATCCTCGTACCTTTTCAGCGCTGCCGAGAAGACCTTGTTCAGAGGTGGATTTGCCCCACCGTCCGGGCCTGCTGAACGATCCGCCGGGGTTGTCCCACCCAGACGGACATCCTCCCATCTCACCTGCCACTCGCCACCGCGCGTCGGCACCGGTCCAAAGCCGTAAGGCTCCAACAGATGGGCAGAAAGCCTCGACCGGCGGGCGTAGAAGCAGACTTCGTAACGCTCGCCAGGGAGCAGGTCGCGGTTATTCACCCCGCGGCTATTCGGAATGCGCAGCACACTTTCCGGCTCAGGAATCCCCCAGATGCCAGCCGCAACTTCCGGGGGAAGAAGGTGGGAATTGTAGACGAGCCGCAACCCGCTGAACGCCGCGGCAACGGCTCCCGTATTCTCGACACTCCAGCACAGACGGTCAGTTCCCTGGCCCGAGGCAAGCACCGTCCAGCTTCGCTGTGGCAAAGAGTGCCTGACGAACTCCTCGTGCAGTCGACGAGCCTCTCGCCCGCACGCTTCGTCCAGATTCGACCTCAGCCGCTCGACAACCTCGTGAAGGTTGGACGACAGGTAATCGGCGAGGCCGAGCCGGACCGCTGTGACCGCCACTGCTTCAGCAAATTCCCGTCGTTTTTCGGCCAATTGCCTTGCCGTCACAGCCAAACAGGCATGACCAATGTCGCCTCCGGACAAACTGGTCTGAAAATCCTCGGAAAGCTTTCGCCCATTCAGTGCATCGCGAACCTTTGCGAGTTCATCATTTTGCTGCGCTTGCTCCAGCTTTGCCTCGTCGACGACCCGCAACAGCGCTTCGACCCGGGCATCGTGTTGTCGCTTCTGGATACGCGCCTTCAAAGCGGCAAGGACATTGCCACGCACGAGTCGCACTTCGATACGGTGCCACGGGACACGAACCTGCTCTCTTCGGTCAGGCAGAACACGGCCGTGAATGTCCGTCCCGCAGGCATTACAGGCGATCGCTAGCCACACCACAAGCGCGGCAATCGCCCCGTTTCTGGCGGTCCGTGGTCGATACGCAGAATCAAGGGCGCCGCACGGCTCGCACATGAAGGGCATCCTGCTTCTCGGCCGTGAAAGCCTCCCCATCCCGGAATGACACAGCCCAGGCCCGCTGCGTATCAAGCGAAAAGCTCGTAGACGACCAATAGGCAGCCCGCACCGTAGAACGCTCAGGCCAGGCACCTGCGGGGCACGGCTCGTGCAAACAGGGAGGTACCGCGACCAACAGGGTACGTAGCTCCTCCACCGTCGGTAGGCGCCAGTCATCGTATCCGGCAAAGCGCTCCTCATTCAGCTTCTCGACCCACTCCCCGGCCGCCATCTTCCAGGTCATCCGTGTCAGAATATCGTGAGTACGGGTACATTCCGCCGTCGTGCACTTGAGTTCCCACACCAACCCCGTGACACGATCGAACGAAAGGCCCTCGCGACTTTGAACGAAGCGGGCTGTCTCAGAGCCAACCGTTTCCAGGGTACATCCGGAGTAATCGAACGCACAACGGCTCGTGCATGCCAACGCCGGGCGGATGCACGCCTCCGACGCGCCACAGTCGCCAGCGAACCCCAGGGAAGCGCACGTGGCCCCATCCAGGTTTCGGCCGTCACACTGTTCCCCGTTGTCGACTGCTCCATTGCCGCATGCGCCGGGAGAGGTTCCCGCCGGTGCAACGACCGGGGGCTTCCCGCGATCCGGATGGGATGCCGCCTGCCGCGACGCCGTAGGCATTGGCGTCGACAACGCAGGATCATTGTCGGGACCGGCCTCGGCGGCGACTGCAGGGGACGCCTGGGAATCGGCCGCCGGCGCCTTCACTGTGGCGCTCCCGAAAATGTTTTCACGAAACGCGTAGTAGCCCCAGAAAGCCAATGCCAGAGCCAACCCGATGAGGATCTCGGGACGAACGAGCGGCGGCGGGTCCTTTTCCACGACGAAGGGCGCCGGCTGGTGCTCCTCACAAAAGCGACTCCCCTCGGTAGCCGGTGCGCCGCACTTCTGACACGTCTCCCCACTCATGGAATCCGCTCCCTGCCGCTCGGCCCTGTGGGCCGGCCTGACTCACGTCCAATCCGCACGACCGATCTTCTCCACGTGCTCCTTCACGACGGCCCGTGGGCAGAGATAGAGAAATGCTTTGCAAGCCAGGAGAAACACCGCCAGATCATCCACTTGCCCGAGAAATGGCAATGCGTCGGGAAAGAAGTCGAACGGCAGGAGCAGATAGACGACTGCCGCCACCAGCATCGCTCTCGCCACCATCGAAACTCGCCGGTCGCGCCAGAGGCGCCAGTACAACCGTGCAAAGTTCGGCAAGTGCCGGAGAACCTTCCAATCCAAACTCCACGAAGGCGGTATCGATCGAGTCGGGGTTGACATGCGGCGGATCTTAGCCGCATCTCGAAACCTGAGCGAGCAATTGTTGCGCACGGGCCGGCGCACTCACGGGGCGAGACAACCGTTCAACGCGTGATTGACGCCCACCAGCAGTTCGTCGATCGTGATCGCCTCATCAACGTTCGCATCGAACGCTGGACAACGGCTGATCGGCTGGTTCTCCAGAGCGATGTTCACCCCGATCAGAAGCTCGTCGACGGTGACTTCTCCGTCTCCATTGCAATCGCCGATGCAGGGGCGCGGCGCTCGAAGGATCGCACGGACCGTGGCACTCGGCTCGGAAAGAAGTCCTGTGGCATCGGCCGCCACAACGAAATATTCAAACTCGATCCCCTGCTGGACCCTGTTGTCGGCGAAGTTCCCAAGATCCGTCGCGCCGAGGAGTTCAGCGATACCTCCCGATGCCCTACGAAAAACGCGATATCCAAGACCAGGCGTGGCCCGCCATTGCAGCGTGATCGTTTCTGCGACGACATCCACGCTGTTACTCAACCCGACGGGTACCGGCACCACGGGGAAACGCACGGACGACGAATTGTTCTCTTTTGTCACCTCTTCGATTCGCTGTTCGGTGTCCGCGACCACCCGCAACTCACGCTCGCCGCCCAACACAGGAACGAAGTTCAGCACCGCCTCGGACACGCCGCCGGCTGGCAAGTTCGGGATTTCCTGTACCGCGACGGGCACCCCGCCGTCGTAGAGCCGTAGATTGAACGGTGTCACGACATCACCCCAACCCGTGTTGCGGAGAGTGACGGAGACAGAAACCGTTTCACCAGAATCCGGGTGCAAGTTGGAAATCCGCACGTCTTCGGCGCCAATCACCAGATCCGCCAGAGCGGGCCACCACCGGCGTTCCACCGTCGCTACAGAATCCGCCTCCGGACGCACTACATCGAGCACCGCAACCGCGGCACCTCCCGCATCGGCGGCAAAAGCAACCGCGCTGTGAACAGCCCCGTCGCTGGAGAGATAGAACGAATTCCACGGGCGATCGCCGGAGCCATTGCGAAGGACCACTCCCAGATCTCCTGTCCAGTGGGGTGGAACCGTATCAAAGCGACGAAACAGGACGGCAGGAACACCCTTCCAGATTCCGATCCGGGGCTTCTCGGCACGGATCCCGGTGCCGATCCGCTCGACGGTCCAGTTATCATTCACAAACGACGCCACATGAAGCTCACTCGTATTGCCATTGCCTGCAGAAGAAATGGACCCTTTGCCCCCTGCGGGCGCAACAAAAGCCACGGCCGGACGACTCTGCTCATCGAATGCCAACGCCGGTGCAAACGCACCAGAGGGCAGCCCCGGCACCGGCAGGGGCGAAGTCCAACCACCACTCTCAAATGCCGCCCACATCACCTGCCGGTCATCCACCGTAGCCGGATTACCATCCAACTCCTGGACCCAGATGGCTCTTGCATTCCCCTGCCGGTCTATGCCGGCGGCCGGCATGCGCGACACTCCTCTCAGATCCTCACCGAGTAGACTCACCTCGCCCCATCGCAAACCGTCGAATCGTGCCGCAGCAACCCCAGCGCCGCCGCCATCCGGCCCGGGCACACGGCGCGCGCGTAGCCAGACCAGCATCGCCGTATGTTCTTTTGGATCAACAGCCAGCGCTGGTGCGACACCGTTCGTATCACCGCTCGTCACGGATTGCGCTGGACCCCACTGCACGCCATCCCACAAGGCAAACCGGAGCTCTGAACTCGCCAACAACTCCGAACCACCGGAGACGAGTGCCTCCGCCAGAGGCAGACGACTTTCAACCCAGACAGCCAGCGCACGCTCCGAATCGAGGAAGCCCACTTGCGGCTGATCAACGGCGGCTGCGGCAGCAGTCAGAGGAAGAGGCACAGTCCAACCCGCAGCAGAGCCCTGACTGAATACGATCCGGCGGTCTGGCAGTGGACCGGTCACCGGACCGTCTTGCACCCACAACGCCAGGGCCTTGCCCGCTGGATTCATCGCCACAGCGGGTCGCGGAGCGACACCGGGAGGCTCTTCCGGCGGCCGCAGTCGCAGCGGCGAGGGACATCCGTTGGACCACATGGGAAGCGACTGCCGATCCACCGCACCGGGAATATTCAGGCAGAGAGGTTGGTACGTAGCGGCACCGCCGAAGATGAGACACGGGGAAGCGACGTACTGTACCCCCAGGGGGCTCGATTGCAATTCCAGCATTACGTATGCGTCGGCCCGCATCACGGCCCTTCCAGCGCACAAGCCGTTATCGACCTCCAGTTCGAGTGGCGGCGCAGCCTCGACCTCCAGGGCGGCCTGCGCCGAAAACTGCAGACCCTCATTGATTTCGACGCCGGACCATGCGCGGACCCTTTGGCAGATCTCGGCCTGCACCATCGGATTTGCCTCGGCGGTATTGCACGTGTCGCAAGGAGAGAGGGCCGACGCATCCGTATAGGCCAGCGGGGGCAGGACCAAGCAATCACCCGGTTCGGTGGTCATCGAAATCTGCGGATACAATGCCGACCCGATGTCGTCTCCCACAATGCCGCTCTGAGATTCCGCCGTGCCGGAGTCCGCATCGAGAAGGTTGGCCGCCATGAGCGTACTCGCGCGTCCATGCCACGTGCGGTCCGTCCAGTACGTTTCGGCGATGGAGGTATCCAGAACGAGCCCGAACGGCGCTTCAAGTGATTCGGGCACACTCGAATGGCTCAAGGTAAATTGGTCGGAAAAATCGAAGGCCGGCTGTGGCAACCAACCCAGAAACTCGTATCCCAGGACACCCAACCGAGTGGCCGTCACCCGAACGGCGCCACCACGCACCGGCGGCGCTCCCCAACGACGACTCAGATCCGCAAACCGCAGAGTCAAACGACGGGCTGGCCCGTCAGTTCCACCCACCACGGGCGTCACCAGTAGCCGGAGATCTCCAGGCGGCAGATCGTTGACATTGAAATCCGCCACATAGGCATTGAATCCGTAGACCGGATCTCCAGCGATGATCGGTTGTGGTGTCGCCACACTTCGCACCGCAATCATTTCAGCGCCGTCCGTGATCGTAAAGCGCACGGCGTGTGGAGCGAACGACCAGAACTGCACGTCAGCCCAGAATCGCACCACCAGTGGTGGCAACCCTGCGCCAGCCAGAGAAGCGAACTCACCTGCCACCTCCGCACGCTGATCGATCACAGGGATGGCTTGCTCCGCCTCCAGAATACCCCCCGGAAGCGCCACGCCACCGACGCCATTGATCGCCACCGTTCCCGGTGGTGCACTGCCAGGGAGATCCACACGCAGCGCAGCTCCTGGTGCCACGACAACGGAACGCGTGGCGAAAAGGTTCGTCTCGCCATCACAACTGCCGGACGGAGCGCAACGAGCCTGCAACTCGAACACCCCCGGCCGCTGCACCGTGATCGCGTATTGTCCTTGTTGATCCGTCGTTGCGAGAGCCACCGGTTGGCCGTTGGTCGCCATCAGACGAATATCGCCGTTGGCGACGGCCGTGCCGTTCCGGTCGAACATCGAGCCGGACAGAAATGCCGGGGGCATTTCCTGGACCATCAGATCAGCGCAGGCCAGATCGCGTCCCTCGAGTCCCGGTTGCGTGGCGGTGACACAGAATGCCGCCGCGCCTGGCGGGGTGCCGGCAGGCACGAGCACGATTGTCCGGAAAGCACCGGTCGCATCAGTGGCAATTTCGGTCAATGGTTCCAGCAATGATTCACGCTGCCAGAATACCCGCACACCGTTGTTTCCTCGCATGACCTGCCCGGAAACCTGTACCGCAGCACCCGCCAGAACATGCGCCGGAATCGCCTCGATCTGCGCTTGTTGTACAGCCACCGTGGCGGTCCACGTTGGAAACGGAGTCAGAGTTGGACGTGGCGTCGCCGTAGCGGTCCGGGATGCCTGCGGCGTCGAGGATGGAATCGGCGATGGCGTGGAACTTGGACTCGGTGTGTCTGTTTCAGTTCGTGTGGCTGTCGCCGTGGTACTTGGCACAGCAGCAACGCAACCGCCCCCCACACACGTGGCATTTTCGAAGAACGTTCCACCCCCCAATGCACAACTGGCGAACATGACGGGCGCGGCACACTGTCCTGCGGAGAGTTGGCAGCATCCAGAAACGGCCGGTGTAGGCGTCATCGGGGGGGTGCGGCTCGGCGTGAGGCTCGGGGGGATGGTCGTTGTTCCCGTTGGCGTGGGCGACAATGTGGCCGTTGGCACGGGGGACCCGCCAACGCACGAAACCGAGTTGCAGGTCGCACCGGGAACGAAGATTCCTGCTAACGCTTCGCATACCACCAGAGTCACAGGCGCATCACACTGCGGCGCCGGGATCAGCCGCTGGCAGCAACCGAGGCCATTGAACGTTGCGGTTGCGGTAATCGTTGCCGTGGCGGTTTTCGTCCTCGTGGCGGTGTGAGTCGGTGTACGCGTGGTGGACGGCGTGGGCGTGGCGGACGGTGTACGGCTGATGGTCGGCGTTGAAGTGACCGTTGGGGACAACGTCGCCGTAGACGTCCCGGTCCGGGTCGGTGTCTTTGTCGGCGTCCCCGTCCATGTCGGAGTGGCCGTCGAGGTGGCGCTGCGTGTGGCGGTAGGAGTCCGCGTCGGGGTTCGGGTCGGTGTCGCCGTGCCACTACGTGTCGGTGTGCGGGTCGCGGTCCGTGACGGAGTCAGCGTGATCGTCGCGGTTTGGGTTCGCGTTGGGGTCGCGGTCGCGCTGCGCGACGCCGTCCGTGTGGGACTCACAGTCGGCGTGTGGGGCACCCCTTTGATGCTCAAAATGAAATTGCCCGATGCACCGCCCGCTCCATCCACGCTGACGATCACGGTTTGCCCAACCGACAAACCGGTGCGGACATACGAGGCCGGGATTCCTGGCGCGACGTTGTCATTGCAAGCCAGTTCTTCACCCGAGCATGTACCCAGGCGAACCGACAGGATCGTGTCGAATCCCGAACCTTCGGTGCTGAACTCGTAAAGCCCACTTACCGGAGCAGTGTAGACGAAGCTGACGCCAGGGCTGTTCATACCGCCATCGCCGCAACTCGCCCTGTTCGATTCACCGAGTCCACACAGGGTGTTGCCCGTCACCGCGACAAAGAGAGCGCCGCTGAGGTCACGAGGATCGGCCCGGAACGGCAACGGACAGTCCGCATTGACGCGCAGTTGGAAGGCACCCTGCTGAGCACCGAAACCATCCACAAATACTCGTACCGTCTGGCCTGCCGCCAGGGTGACCGTCAGGCGCGATCGGCTGTTGATACCCTCCTCGATATCGTCATTGCAGGCGAGCTCGGCCCCAGCCTCATTACGAACATAGAGGACGGTATCAAACGACGAGTTGACCGTATCGAATGTGTAGGCACCCGCGCGTGGGGCGGTGAACACGATTTCCGCTTCCGGCGCTTCACTTCCGCCACAGCTACCGAACTGCACGCCGGCTCCACCCGTGATTCCACTATGCTCCGCAGAAAATGCCCCCGTAAGGTGCGAGCAGTTCTCGGCGGCCGCCGATGCCGGCGCGACAAATACTGCCACGACGATCGCCCACAGAAGGAGTTCGACGAAGCGGCGCGCTGATGCGGTTACGGGATACGGGGGGCGAAGGACGGGATGCACAATCGCCATCGAGCATCTCGCTTTCTGCATCCACAACCCTTCCGGGAACCACTCCTAAGCAATTTCGGTTTCACAGAAGTCGCCGAGCAGCAGGCGTGACCCCTGTTTGTCTCCCCGGCCGCTCACCCGGACCTTACGGCCAATCAGACTGTCGCACAGTGGTTCTGCAAGATCCTGCACCCACGAGTCGTCCATGATGACACTGTTCTCGACCCTGCTTCGCACGACGTGCACCCGATCACCCAGTGAGGTGTATGGACCGACATCCGCCTCCACCACCTTTGTCTGGGCACCAATGATCACCGGACCACGGATCCGGCTATTCACGATCTCGCTATCGGGGCCAAGGATGACCATTCCCTCCAGCTTCGAGGCCGCGTCTATCTTTCCCTCGACCCGGGCGCTCAGTGTATCGAGCAGTGCGCGATTCGCATCGAGAATATCGGCTGGCTTGCCGGTGTCCTTCCACCAGCCGGGCATGACGTACGGGAGGACCTTGAAACCCCGATCGATCAGATCCTGGATCGCATCCGTGATTTCATACTCGTTGCGCCAGGATGGCTTGATGCGGCGGATGGAGTCGAAGATGTTGTTGTCGAACAGGTAGCCGCCCACGATGGCAAGATTCGACTTCGGCTCTTTGGGCTTTTCCACGAGCCGCACAATGCGTCCACCGTCCAACTCGGCGATCCCAAAACTGGACGGGTCATCCACCGGCTTCAACATCACGACGGCGTTGGCTTTCTCGCCCTCGAACAAAGCAGTGGGCGCACGTAATCCCTCGGGGATGAGATTGTCGCCGAGGTACATGATGAAAGGCTCCCCACCGATGAAGGATTCAGCGCAGGCGCAGGCGTGTGCCAGACCGCGTGGCTCGGTTTGCTCGATGTACGAGATCGCAGCGCCGAAGCGGCTTCCATCGTCGAGCGCATTCTGGATGATCGGGCGGCTCTCTCGGCTCACGATCATGCCGATTTCGTGCACACCCACTTCGACCAGGCTCTCGATCCCGAAGTAAAGCACGGGTTTGTTGGCTACCGGGATCAGATGTTTGGCCGTGCTGAACGTGAGCGGCCGCAGGCGCGTCCCTAAACCTGCACACAATACGATCGCTTTCATAGAGGGCGCCTCCTTACTAACCGCAATTCCAGAAAAATAAAACGGCCCACACTCGACCCAGCATGGCAGAGTGCAGATCACAGGCAATCACGGGAAAATACCTTTCGACGGCGGCGCCGGACTCACTCGAAACGCGTCTTCGTACCCGGCGCGGACAAACAGGACCGACACGCGGTCCGCATAGACACGACGCCAACCGGGCTCGTTCTGCACCGGACAGTTCGTCGATGCAGGAGCGAGAACCGCCTGTGTCGGGTAGTCATCGATGAGCTTTCGCCAACCCCGTCCCGCCGCAAAAAACTCGAAGTTGGTGTCGACGAAGCCGGACGGATACACGGTGGCAAAGCGGCCATCGATGGAGGGACGTACCCGAGGGCCGAGGTGCCAGAGGACATAGGCACCCCAATCGAGGGGAACGGCAAGGTTGCCAACTGCAGCACCCGACTCGAGCGCCGCCACAGCACCCGTGGGATAATCTTCCGGATCGAATACGATCTTCAGTCCGTCGCGCCACAGCCGCATCCCTGTCAAAAGGCCCTGTACGAGAGCCAGACCAATGACGCCGGCCAATACCGCGTTCCGCACCGAAGCACGCAGAGCGAGTCGGCTCGCCAGGGGAGAGCCGAACAGGGCTTCGGTCTGCTCTGCCAGTGGGAGTGCCGCAACAAGAGCAAACACGGGGGTATGCCTCTGTTGGCGCAGGGCAAAGACTCCCATGACAAGCGCCAACAGTACCCGCCAACCAGCAATCCGCCATTCCGATCGAAAAGGTAGCGTCACAACAAACAGCGCCAGCATCAACAGGAATGGCAGATGTTCCGCCTGCAAACCGACGGCTTGCCACTCACTGATCGGATGCGGCCGCGACAACTCGTCCCACACGTACAAGGCCAGCTTCGGTCCGTATAGATTCAGCAAAGAAGCCAGGCCGCACACCAACACGAGCAGCCCATGATCGCGTGGAGAATCCCCACAAGTGACCACCCTCCATGCCGTGAACACGCCGAGGACACCAAGCCCGAGGACGAAGGCGCCATGGAAATTCGCCCAGAGAAGGAAGAGGGGCGGCAACCACCACAGCCAACGGCGGTGTCCCCGGCTCGCCGCGTCCAGAATCGCCAGTTCCACCGCCAGTGCCGAGTAGGAAACCAGTTGGGGCCGGATCGCAAGACCGCGTGCCAACACCGACAGTGTCAGCACCCCGACGAGACCCCAGACCCACGCGGAACGCCATTCGCCACCGCCCGGCTTGTCGATTCCGCCCGCTGCGCGCCGCACCATACCGAGCCATGTAAAACCGAACATCACCAGCAGAAGACCAATTTTGCTTAGAACCAGAGCCGCCGAGCCGCCGGCCTCGTACAAGCCTGCCATGACGGTCTGGGTGAGCCACTCATGATTGACCCATGGTTGGCCCGCTACCGTGTAACTGTAGGGATCGACGCGAGGGACGGACCCGTGCAAGAGGATCTCCTTCCCAACGAAAAGATGCCCCCATAAATCGTTGTCCGCTTCGTTCACCAGACCGAAGTAGGCAAGGCTGCTGAGAAGCAGCACCCCCCACGCAACAACGGTCGAGCGCTCAGTAAAGTTCGGGCTGGACACTTCCAACGCCAGCGCCGGGCGCCCACAGATACAGAAATTGCGGGGAACGCATCCAACCACCGAAATCGAGATGGATCAGATTGACCTGGGGCTGGGGGACCGTCACACGCGAGTAAATGTTCTCCGCATATTCGTTCGGCCGGCGGTACATGATGACACGCGCTTTTTCCACACCTGCACGCTGCCGCGCCCTGGCGAGTGCATTCTCGAAGTAACCGATCTTGTCGACCATCCCGAGACCCAGCGCCTCGCTCGCCGTGACGATCCGGCCATCGGAGATTTTCCGCACCGCCTCATCACTCATACCGGGCCGGCGTTCGCGCACCAGGCCGACAAATCGCTGGTCCATGCTGTCGATGACGGATTGCAACAGAGCCTGATCCTCCGGAGTCATCGGCCGCAGAGGTGTGCCGGCGTCTTTGAGCGTTCCTGACTTGATCGTCTGATTGCCCACACCAAGCTTGTCCATAAGACCGCTGAAGTTCACCCCGATCAGGATGACACCGACGCTGCCCGTGACCGTGGTCGGACTGACAATGATCTCATCGGCAGCAAGGGCCACGTAGTAGGCACCGGAGGTCGCAAAGTCGAGCGCATAAGCAATGATGGGAAGATTCCGCTTCGACTTGAAGGCGGCCAACTCGTGATGAATGAGATCGCTGGCCGTCACCGTTCCACCGGGGCTGTTGATCCGCAGCACGATCGCTTTGATGCGTTCATCCTCTTCCGCCTGCTCCAACTCCTCACGGATACGTGTGGTCAGAGCAGGGCGGCGGCTCAAACCGAACGGGCCGTCATCATCGGCGCTACCGATGACCCGCGAGATATCGAGAAGAAGGATTTTCGCCTTGCCCTCGCCACCAACCTGCTGTTCGACGAGCGGCTGCGGCTGGCTGCCGAACAGATCGAGATTGGCGCTGACGATGACACATCCGGAAAGTGGCAGGAACGTGAGTAGGAAAAACAGACGCCAGGGAACCATCGCAACGGTACATACGTGGCGCACCGTGGCCGGGCAAGGAGTCGCTGGCACTGGCCGACCGGGTCTGGCCGTTCCATGGGTCGACTGCTTCGAGCGGTGGGCACTGGATTCAGCGAACGCTTCGGGAAATACTCGCAGAAACTTTCGACGGGGAGTGAGTGCCATGAAACTGACGAGTCGCAATCTGAAACACGGGGAACGGATCCCCGCGGAATTCGCAGCCGGCGTACCGGGCGACGGGGGACCGGTACCGGGAGCGAACAAGAGCCCGCATCTGGCATGGTCGGACGCGCCGGCCGGGACAAAATCATATGCATTGATCTGTTGCGACAGCGACGTTCCGTCGCGGCCCGACGACGTGAACCAGCCCGGACGCACGGTGCCCTACGATCTGCCACGCGTCGATTTCTTTCACTGGGTGCTGGTCGATATCCCACCGGCCGTACAGGAGTTGGCGGAAGGTGCCGACTCGGAGGGTTTTGTGCCACGGGGCAAGACACCAGGGCCGACAGGGCACGGCAACCGTGGCATCAATGACTATACGGCCTGGTTCGCAGGTGACGAGAACATGAGCGGCGATTATGGTGGATATGACGGTCCGTGGCCGCCCTTCAACGATGAGCGCGTACACCGCTACGTATTCACCGTCTACGCACTCGATGTGGCTTCTCTCGGTCTACCCGCACGCTTCACGGGTCCCGACGCGTTGAAGGCCATGCAGGGGCACATCCTGGCGCATACATCGATCACAGCAACCTACTCCCTCAATCCACAGGCACGGGACTGAGCTGGAACCCCCGGGCGGAGAGGTCACCGACTGAACCTTCCGGGGGTCGTCTACCTGCGGAATCACATAAAGGCAGGCATGACTTTCTCGGCGAACAATTGCGCTGGCTGGCGCGGGTCGCGTCCGAAAAACTCCATGATGAACATCGTACAACCAAGCGCCATGTGCGCCTGAATCTTTTCGATGCACTGTTGGGGGCTACCTGCAATCGTCAACGGTCCCGCCGCACCCATATGACCCCCATAAATCGCCTGCGCCTTTTCCAGCTTTGCCTGTGCGTCCGCTTCGTCAGAGCCAATCACCACCATACACTGCTGGGAAATCGTGATCGTCGCCGGATCACGGTCCACCGCCTCACAGTGCTCGTGCAACCGGGCAATTTTCGTCTCCAGATCATTCTGGTTGAGAGCCAGATTGTTCCAGATCGCGGCGTGCTCGGCCGCGATGCGCAACAACACCTTCTCACCCCCACCGCCAATCAGGATCGGCGGATGTGGCTGTCGCTTTGGCTTCGGTTCGCAAAACACCGAATCCACACTGAAGTGTGAGCCCCGATAGGTCGCCTGCGGTTCGGTCCATATCACTTTCAGGAGAACCGCCGCCTCTTCGAGTTGCGAGAGCCGATCTCGCAGGGGTGGAAAGTCATAGCCATAACCCAGGAATTCCATCTCGAACCAACCCGAGCCGAGACCGACGATCACGCGCCCGTTCGAAATGTTGTCGAGCGTGGCAACCATCTTCGCAAGCAGCGCCGGATTCCGGAATCCGACTGGAGTCACCAGCGTGCCCAACTCCACTTTCGAAGTCACCGCCGCCACGGCCGCCAACGTCGTCCAGGCCTCGAAAATCGGCATATTGGGCATGGGAATTCCGTAGAGGTGGTCATTCAACCACACCGAGTGGAATCCAAGGCGATCGACTTCGACAGCCGTCGCTCGCGTCTCCTCCCATGTCCGCTTGATCTGTGGCAACGTCACTCCAAAATGGGCCCTGGTCATTCGGTCCTCCCCTGCGTTCGGCCCTGTAGCGGGGATCGGGATGGAAATGAATGACTTTTACCGGCGTGCGACGGAGACCGACCGTCGATCCACCAGGGCTACCTGTGCTACGCAACAGACAATGAGGCTACGACCTCTTCTCCTTCTTCCACTTCTCGCGCTCGCATTCCCTCTGGTGCCGATCACCGTAGAGGCAGCACGAAATCGCACCGTGGTCGTCTTGCTCTTCGACGGCTTCGCGCCTGCGCTCCTGGGGCGGATCGAAGCGCCCAATCTCACTCGAATCCGCGGGGAGGGCGTGTGGACCCATAGAATGGCACCGGTGTTTCCTTCCTCCTCGCTGCCCAACCAGGTTTCCATTTCAACCGGATGCTGGCCAGCACGCCACGGCATCATCGCCAATCGCTTCCTGGATCCAGAGCGAGGACAATACGACCACAGCGACGACGCAGACTGGCTGCTCGAGTGCGAACATCTGCATCAGGTGGCCGAACGACAGGGCGTACGCAGCGCGGCGCTCGGCTGGGTGGGCCGGTTTTCCGGAAACAAAGGAGAGCAGGCCGGTATCGTTTCAGCGGAACACAAGTTTGCTGAATTCCCCGAGGATGGCGTCCGCACCGCACAGGTGATCAGAATGCTTCAACTGCCGGATCGGCAGAGACCGCGGTTGATCCTGGCGTATTTTCACGGGCCGGACAGACCGGCGCATTCTACCGGTCTCGACTCAGAAGCAACACGCGAAGCCGCGTCAGCCAGTGATAAACACATCGGAGAAATCATGCAGGCGATCTCCGAACTGCCGTTCCGGGAAGCCGTTACTTTGATCGTGACGACCGATCACGGTCTGGTCCCCGCGTCCTACAATGTGAACGTCAAGAAAATACTGCTCGATCACGAACTGCACCCCCGGGTTATTTCGGCGGGAAGCACGTCACACCTGTACTTCGAAGACGCTGGCGAGGCCGACCGAGCAATGCGTCCGCTCAGCAGATACAGTGAGTTCATAGCGGTGCGTAAGACCGCGCTGCCGGCAAGCTGGCACCTCGGCAACGGTCCACGCGTCGGGGATATCATCCTGTCCGCCAAGCCGCCGTACTTCATCGAGGACCTCGACCGCTGGCCGGCGTGGCTCCGCTGGCTCGGCACGTTCGGCCCCGAATTCCTGTGGATCGGGCCGTGGCCGCGGGCCGCGCACGGCTATGGCGCAGAAATCCCGGGCGTCGAATCGATCTTCTATGCCTGGGGCGCTGGTGTCGCCCATGGCCGGCGTATCGACAATGTGCGCGCCATCGACCTCCATCCAACCATCGCCCGCTTACTGGGAATCTCCCCGGGGACGCCGCTCGACGGAAGAGTTGTCGAGGCGGTCCTGGAGCAGTGATCGACTTGCCAGACGCAGCCAGAACCGTAGGAGTCGTTTCCGACGATCTGCAAAGGAGGGGCACTGCGTAAATTCTCCTCTGCCTTGACTTCCAGACAACAGGGGCGCACCTCCGCTATTCATTCACCATGCCTCAGGATCTCGTCATCAGCGGCGCTCGACAGCACAACCTGAAGGACCTGCACGTCCGCATCCCGCGTGACAAGCTCATCGTCATCACGGGCTTGTCAGGTTCGGGGAAATCGTCGCTCGCCTTCGACACGATCTACGCCGAAGGACAGCGGCGTTACGTCGAATCCCTATCGGCCTATGCTCGCCAGTTCCTCGAGCAGATGGACAAACCCGATGTCGATTCGATCGAAGGGCTCTCCCCCGCGATCGCCATCGAACAGAAGACGACCAGCCGTAACCCGCGATCCACCGTCGGCACAGTCACTGAGATCTACGATTACCTGCGTCTGCTTTTCGCGCGTATCGGCAGACCGCATTGCCACAAGTGTGGCCGCGAGATCACGGCACAGACGGTCCAGCAGGTCGTCGATCGGATCTGCGAGTTACCGCAAGGGTCGAAGATCGTCCTGCTGGCACCCATCGTACGCGGCCGCAAGGGCGAGTATCGTAAGGAACTCGTCGAGTTGCGCAAAGCGGGCTTCGTGCGGGCACGTATCGACGGAACTCTGCACGACCTCGGCGAGAGTATCGCCCTGGCAAAGAACCAGAAACACACGATCGAGGTCGTGGTCGACCGTCTTGTTACCCGTGGGGGAATGGAAAAACGCCTGGCGGATTCTCTGGGGGTGGCCTTCCGATATGGCGACGATGTCGTGCGTATCGAAGTGCTCGGGAACGATGCGGATGATGTGAGGGAGACACTGCTCTTCAGCCAGAAGTACGCCTGCATCGCCTGTGGTGTCTCGTATCCCGAGTTCACGCCCCGCATGTTCTCCTTCAACAGCCCTTACGGGGCCTGTGCCACATGCAGCGGTCTGGGTACGTCGATGTACTTCGATCCTGAACTGATCGTGCCGGACGAGAAGCTCTCACTGGCCGATGGAGCCATCGCGCCATGGGTGAAAAAGACCGGAGGTACGCATTCCCATGAACCTCTGTTGCAGGGACTGGCACGACATTTCGGTTTCGACCTGCAGACGCGGTGGCGGGACCTGAAACCCGAGGTGAGGCAGATTCTTTTGTACGGCACGGAGGAAGAGATTCCGTTCGTGTATGAAAAAAACTCCCGCCGCTTCGAATTCCGGCGGCCATTCGAAGGAATCATCGCCCGGCTCGAAAAACGGTTGAAGGAGACCGATTCAGACTGGGTGAGGGAAAGTCTAGAACGCTTCATGAACGTTCGGCCCTGTGAATCCTGTGGCGGGGCCCGGCTGAAGCCCGAATCCCTGGCCGTGAGAATCGCGGGCAAGTCGATCGTCGATGTCACTGGCCTATCGATCGGTGCGGCACGGGACTTCTTTTCGCAGCTCGAGCTGACGCCTCAGGAATACGAGATCGCACGACGCATCCTCAAGGAAATCACCGAGCGACTGGGATTTCTCGGCGATGTGGGTCTTGATTACCTCTCCCTGGAACGTACCGCCGCCACCCTGTCGGGCGGTGAGGCGCAACGCATCCGCCTGGCCACACAGATCGGTGCCAGCCTCATGGGCGTTCTCTACATCCTCGACGAGCCATCGATCGGCCTGCACCAGCGCGATAACGACCGCCTCCTCAACACCCTCAAGCGATTGCGCGATCTCGGAAACACCGTGCTCGTCGTCGAACACGACCGTGATGCGATCCTGGCCGCCGACCACGTCATCGATATGGGGCCGGGTGCCGGGGTCCACGGCGGACGGATTGTCGCGGAAGGATCACCGGAGCAGGTTGCTGCTCACCCGGCATCGTTGACCGGCCAGTACCTCTCCGGTGCCCTGGAGATCGAGGTTCCCCGGCGGCGCCGCTCCGGCAATGGATGGTCCCTGAGCCTCGAAGGTGCGCGTCACAACAATCTGAAAGATATCGACATCCGCATCCCCCTCGGGACGGTGACCTGCGTCACGGGTGTCTCCGGATCCGGCAAGAGTTCACTGATCATTGATACCCTTTATCGTGCCCTGGCCCAGAAGATTTACCACTCCCGGGAGAAACCCGGTGCCTTCAAGAAGATCTCCGGCTGGCAGTTACTGGACAAGGTCATCGATATTGACCAGGCGCCGATTGGCCGCACGCCACGCTCGAACCCTGCCACCTACACCGGCCTCTTCACGCACCTGCGTGATCTCTTTGCGCAACTCCCGGAGGCCCGCGTCCGAGGCTACGAGCCAGGGCGGTTTTCCTTCAACGTGAAGGGCGGACGCTGTGAGGCATGCAAGGGCGACGGTGTCATCAGGATCGAAATGCATTTCCTGCCCGACGTCTACGTCACCTGCGAGGTCTGTCATGGCCGGCGCTACAATCGAGAAACGCTGGAGGTCCAATACAAAGGGAAGAATATCGCCGACGTGCTGGACATGACCGTGGCGCAGGCCCTCGATTTCCTTTCGCCCATTCCATCCATCCGGCAAAAACTCGAGACGCTCCAGGACGTCGGGTTGGAGTATATCGGTCTCGGGCAGGCTGCGACAACGTTGTCTGGAGGTGAGGCTCAGCGAATCAAGCTGGCGAAAGAACTGAGCCGCCGCGCCACGGGGAAGACTCTCTACATCCTCGACGAACCGACGACCGGCCTGCATTTCGATGACATCAGAAGACTTCTCCGCGTGCTCGGCAGACTGTGCGAGGCAGGCAACACCATCCTCATCATCGAACACAATCTCGACGTCATCAAAACCGCCGATCACGTTCTCGACATCGGACCAGAGGGCGGGAACGGCGGTGGGCGGCTCGTGGCGAGCGGGACACCGGAGGAGATTGCCGCCCACCCTGAATCGCATACCGGACGTTACCTGAGGTCCGTCTTGCCGGGTACCTCGCCCCCGCCTCGTTTGGGATCGCTTTCTGCCTTGACACGAGAACCGCACGTCGATACTGGACCAAATAAGTCGGAATTGTAGTCATCCCCCAATTGCATGGGGCGCCAATACAGGTACATCGCCTTAAATTCAGAGCGATTTGGGATGAGTTAGGAGGAACAGCATGGGAAGAGTGATTTACATGGACAACCACGCGACCACCCCGGTGGACCCCCGGGTACTGGAAGCGATGTTGCCGTATTTCACCGAGAAGTTTGGCAATGCCGCCAGCCGCAACCATGCGTACGGCTGGGAGGCAGAGTCGGCGATCGACACGGCACGCGAGCAGATCGCAGGCCTGATCCGCGCAAAAGCCAAAGAGATCATCTTCACCAGCGGCGCCACCGAATCCAACAATCTCGCCCTCAAGGGCGTGGTCGATTTCTACAAGGACAAGGGCAATCATATCATCACCGCCCAGACCGAACACAAAGCGATCCTCGATACCTGCAAGTCGCTCGAACGCAGTGGCAAAGCGACAGTGACGTATCTGCCCGTTGACCAGCACGGCCTGATCGATCCGGACGATATCCGCAAAGCGATCACAGACAAAACGATCCTGATTACGATCATGCTGGCGAACAACGAAATCGGCACGATCCACCCGCTGCGAGAGATCGGTAAGATTGCGAAAGAAAAGGGCATCCTGTTCCACAGCGATGCGACTCAGGGCGTGGGTAAGGTCCCGGTGGACGTCGAATCGATGGGAATCGATCTGATGTCGTTCTCCGCGCACAAAATGTACGGACCGAAGGGTTGCGGTGGACTCTACGTTCGCTCGAAGGGACCACGTGTCCGGCTCGTGCCGCAGATGGACGGAGGTGGCCATGAGCGGGGCATGCGATCGGGCACACTGAACGTGACCGGCATCGTCGGCCTGGGGGTCGCCTGCGAGATCGCCGGGCGTGAGATGGAGACTGAGATGGCACGGATGCTCAGCCTGCGCGAACGCTTGAAAAACGGCATCTTCGAACAACTGGATGAGGTCTACCTCAACGGCCACCCGACCGAGCGTCTGGCCGGGAACCTCAATGTGAGTTTCGCCTATGTTGAAGGCGAATCTCTCTTGATGGGGCTGAAAGACGTAGCCGTGTCGTCGGGTTCAGCCTGCACCTCGGCCACGCTCGAACCGTCCTACGTGTTGCGCGCCCTCGGCATCGGAGAAGAACTGGCACACACCTCGATCCGTTTCGGACTTGGCCGGTTCAACACGGAAGAGGAAGTCGATACCGTCATCGAACGGGTCGTCCATGAAGTCGTCCGACTGCGTGAGATGTCGCCCCTCTATGAAATGGCCAAGGACGGTATCGACCTGAAAAGCTACAACTGGGCGCGCGACTGAGAGCAACCGCGACAAAGGAGGAACGGAAAATGGCGTACAGCGACAAGGTCATCGATCACTACGAAAATCCCCGTAATGTCGGCTCTTTCAACAAGGAAGATGCAGACATCGGTACTGGCGTCGTCGGCGCACCCGAGTGCGGAGACGTCATGAAGCTCCAACTGAAGATCAACGGAGACGGCGTCATCCAGGACGCCCGATTCAAGACGTTCGGCTGTGGCAGCGCTATTGCCAGTTCCAGTTACGTGACGGAATTGGTCAAGGGCAAGACTCTCGACGAGGCGATGGCCATCAAGAATACACAGATCGTCGAAGACCTCTCCCTGCCACCCGTGAAAATCCACTGTTCGGTTCTTGCCGAAGATGCCATCAAGGCAGCGATCACTGACTGGAAGAAGCGCAATGACGGTTCCGAGGAGGAACCGAAAAAAGCTGCAAACCAGTAAAGGAGACCGCCGTGGCCATCACCATTTCCGAGAATGCCGCCAACAAGATCCGTAGTCTGGCAGGCGATAACCCCGAGGCCGGATTGCGCGTCAAGGTCGTCGGCGGTGGATGCTCGGGGTTGCAATACCGGATGGATCTGGATGTGGAACGCCCTGGCGACAAGGTATTTGCAACCGATGACGCGCGCATCTTCGTCGACCGTAAGAGTTTTCTGTACCTCAACGGAACGGAACTCGACTACAACGACGGATTGATGCACGCGGGTTTCTCGCTGCAAAATCCGAACATCAAGCGTTCTTGCGGCTGCGGCTCCTCCTTCACGGTCTGAGGCCTCCTGCATGTTCGCACTGCACGCTTCGACTGTCCTGGATTCCTCCACCGCGCGACCTACAGCAGTATGCTGGAATTGCCAGCGCACACACCACGGGGAACTTTTCTGTCCGGCTTGCCAGGCGATCCAACCTTTTCCGGAACAGGCCGACTATTTCGAAGTGTTGGGGTTGCCCCATACCCCCGTGGTCGACCTCGCTCTGCTGCAACAACACTATTACGAGTTGCACCGGCAGCTACATCCAGACCTGTTCCAGTCCGGTCCACCACAAGCGCGCCAGACAAGCTTGCGGAACACAGCGGCCGTGAACCAGGCCTTCCGCACGCTACGCGATCCGGAAGACCGTGGCCTGTATTGGCTGACACTGAAGGGCGAATCGATCGGGCAGAACAACAATCGCATTCCACCCGAACTGACCTCACTCGTCTTCGAGACCCAGGAAAAACTCGAGGAGATGCGCGATGGCAAACAGAACCGGGAGGAACTGACCGAAGTGCATCAGTCCCTGGAAAGCCAACGCCAGGCTTTGAATCGCAAACTCGAAGAGAATTTTGAGGCCTGGGACAAGGGGAGTGCATCACAGGCGCAACTCCTGAGTGAACTGAAGGCACATCTTTCCAAACTTGCCTATCTCGGAAGGTTGATTCGCGACGTAGACAAGGCACTGGAGCATTGATGGAACGAATTTTCGGTATCGATCTCGGCACTACCAACAGCCTGATTGCCTATTCAGACGAAGGAACACCACGTGTCGTCGTCGACCCGGAAACCGGATCGCCACTCCTGCCGTCCGTCGTGTCATTTCTGAACGCCGACGAATTTGTCGTTGGCGAAGCAGCGAGGGCGCGTGCCGCACACCACCCCCTTGAAACGATCGCCTCGGTGAAACGCTTCATGGGCCATGGCATGGAGCATGTCTCCGAGGCAGACCGGGCCGAGTACCCGTTCCCCCCCGATGCCACGTCCGGTATCGTACGTTTTCGCATCCACGGCCGCGACTATACACCACCCGAAATCTCCGCCCTGATTCTGAAGGAACTGAAGCGACGCGTTCAGACCGTTCTGGGAGAAGAAGTCCATAAGGTCGTCATCACCGTGCCAGCCTATTTCAATGATACACAGCGCCAGGCCACACGCGACGCTGGACGCCTGGCCGGCTTCGAGGTGCTCCGTCTGGTCAACGAACCGACTGCTGCCGCGCTTGCCTACGGACTCGACCAGCGCAATCAGGGTGCGGTCGCCGTATACGACTTCGGTGGCGGCACCTTCGATATTTCAATCCTCCGCCTCCACCAGGGCATCTTCGAGGTGCTTGCTACCCATGGGGACACCCGTCTCGGCGGTGATGACATGGACCGCCGTGTTGCGAATCTGCTCCTCGAACAGCTCAGCCAGGCGCAACGCCGTGATCCCGACCTGGTGCAAGCGGCGCTCAGTACGGCAGAGACGGCGAAAAAACAACTGACGACGAATGCCGCTGCGGTCCTTGGCCTGAATACGGGTCAGGTCACCGTGGAACGCGAAATCCTCCGTAGCGAGTTGGATGAGCTCATCAAGCCCATCGTCGAACAGACACTGGTCCCATGCCGCCAGGCATTGAAGGATGCGGGCCTCAAGGCTTCGGAACTCGACGACGTGGTTCTCGTCGGCGGGAGCACCCGGGTTCCTCTCGTCCGCCAGATGGTACAGGATCTTTTTGGGAGACCGCCACACGTGGATCTGAATCCTGAAGAAGTCGTGGCCCTTGGCGCTGCCGTACAAGCGGGTGTTTTGTCGGGACGGCGCGGCGACATGTTACTGCTCGATGTGGTTCCGCTGTCTCTCGGCATCGAGACCGTCGGCGGTGTACTGGAACGAATCATCGACCGCAACACGACGATCCCTTGCACCGTACGGCAGGAATTCACCACCTTCGTCGACAACCAGACCGCTGTCGATTTCCATGTCCTCCAGGGGGAGCGCGAACTCGCTGCCGACTGTCGCAGCCTGGCGCGCTTTCGTTTGCGCGGCCTCGAACCCCAGCCCGCCGGATTACCCCGCATCGAGGTGACCTTCATGGTCGATGCGAACGGTATTCTCAACGTGACCGCGGTGGACAAGCGCACGGGTCGTGAAAAGTCGATCGATGTGAAGCCCTCCTATGGGCTGACAGACGAAGCGATCGAGAATATGCTCGAAGCATCGTTCGATCACGCGGAGGAAGACGTCGCCAACCGCCTGCTCATCGAGGCTCGCAACGATGCGGACAGCATCCTGCGCGCCACGCGCAAGCAACTGAACGACCTCGAGATGACCGGCGAGGAAAAGGCCGCCGTCGCTACCGCGGTGGCAAACCTCGAGACCGTCATGGCAGGCGCCGACTACAACCACATTCGCGATGTCACAGACGAATTGAAGCGGGTCACCGAACCGCTCGCGCACCGCATCATGGAGAGTGCCATCAAAGAGGCGCTCGAGCACCGGAGCATCGAAGAAATCACCGGAGGAGACCGATCCGAATGACTCTGAAATGGAGTGATATCGAAGACATCGCCATCGGGTTGGCCGAAGCGCACCCCGGTACAAACCCGCTCGAAGTGCGATTCACCGATCTGCACAAGTGGGTGACTCAATTGCCCGGATTCGACGACGATCCGAAGTCGTCCAATGAGAAAAAACTGGAAGCCATCCAGATGAAATGGCTGGAGGAATGGGAAGACAGCCTGGACTGAACTGCACCTGGCAATCGGCTTCGGAATGAGGAACTTCCTATGATGCAGGTAAGTCGCAAAGTCGATTATGCGCTTCGCGCTGCGATGTATCTGGCTGTGAAACGCGACGGCCGCCCTGCTCCTGTAAGTGAGATTGCAGCCCGCCGCCGTATCCCCAAGAAATTCCTCGAAAAGATCATCAAGGATCTGATCCGCGCCAACCTGGTCATTTCCCATCGGGGTGCACATGGGGGCTATACCCTGAGCCGTCCCGCCAACAGCATTTCGTTCCGTGACGTGATCGAGGCCGTGGAAGGTCCGATCTCTCTCAACCACTGCGTCACCGAGGAGCGCGACTGTGCAGTTCTCTCCACGTGCAACATGCAGAACATCTGGATGGAGGGGCAACGGCGCGTATTGGATTATTTTGCGGGCACCACGCTGGCGGATGTCAGTTCTATCGTAGGACTGAATAACGCGCCCGCCCCCGCGGTCTAACCGGCGCTTTCAATGAAGGAGAGGTTTCATGGCGCAGTTCCTCAGTGATACGTTCACACATCTCCTGCAACCCGATACCGTCCTGCCCACGCAATACCATGCCACGATACGGCGAAAAGGAGCCTACGAGGCGGAACGGCGTCTGGTGATTGCGGTTTTGCAGGATGCGGTCGATTGCTTCCAGAAGCACATTTTCTCGGCAGATCGTAAGCAGCAGCAACTCTTCCGCGAGGCAGACGAATGGATCCAATCGAATGACAGGAGTTGGCCTTTCGCGTTCGAAAACGTATGCGATCTGCTGCAAATCAATGCGGAATATCTGCGTCACGGCCTGATGGAATGGAAAGATCGCGCCTACCTGCTGCGGCGCACCGATCGCATGGCAAGCTGATCGGCGAAGCGAGGACCGGTATCAGCTCGGCCCCTGAAGCGGCTGAGTCCCCACATCGGCCCGGACAACCCATCACCTGAATTACTCACACCGTTTTGTTTTCCGACCGGATAGAGGGTGTCGCCCGTCAGGCCCCCTGCTAACTGACGCCCATGATCCGACTCTTGCGTCGCTCCCTGCGCCTTGTCTGGTGGCACACTTCGGAAACTCTGTTGTGGATCTTTGGGAGACGGAGCAGCTACGCTGTCCTGAAGCTGGAAGTGAGCGGAGATCTCGCAGAGGTTCCCAGCTTGCCCCCGCTCCCTTTCCTGCGATCACGCGCCCGTACCGACTTCCTGCGTCTTCTCACCGTGTTGCGCTGGGCGTCACAAGACACCGATGTGCAGGCGGTTTTCATCAAGTGCGGCGAGTTACAGGTGGGCTGGGCAAAACTCCAGGAACTACACCGTTGTCTCCTGACCCTGCGCAAGCACGGCAAACGGGTCCATGTCCACCTGACACAGGCAAACCTGCACGAATACGTGCTGTCGTCTGCCGCCGATAAGATTACCCTCGCGCCGGCAGGCAACCTGGATATCACCGGGATTTCCTCGGAAGTGGTCTTCATCGCCGGCGTCCTCGACAAGCTCGGCATCCAGCCAGAACTGGTGCAATTCGGCAAATACAAATCCGCGGGAGAGACCTTCACCCGAACCACGATGTCGCCTGAGCACCGGGAAATGGTCGAAGGACTCCTGGGGGACCTGTACGAACAGGTGGCTGCGTGCATCGCTGAAGGGCGCGGCATTTCTCCGGAAAAGGCGCGCGCCGTTCTGAACGAGGGTCCCTACTCTGCACGCCAGGCATGCGAGGCAGGACTCGTCGATTCCCTCGCGTACGAGGACGAAGCCGAGGCGGGATTGCGTGCCGGACTCGAAGAAGCGGGAGTCATCGAACAAGGCCCTTATGCGACGCGGCGCGGCAAACAACTGCGGCGCCTGGGGTTGTTCGAAACGATCGGGCGGATAGGACTCTTGCACGTCTCCGGCCCGATCAAGACGGGAGAGACGGTGCCTGGCGGTGATGGCGCCAGCGCATCGGGAGCAGGATCTCTCATGCGGGACCTGACAGAACTACGAGAACGTGACGATATCGAAGCGGTCGTCGTGCGTGTCGCCAGCCCCGGCGGGTCCGGTCTGGCTTCCGACCTGCTCTGGCACGAGATGCAACGCATCAAAAGTCGCAAGCCGCTGGTTGTCTCGATGGGAGACGTCGCCGCATCAGGCGGATACTACATCGGAGTGGCCGGCTGCCCGGTCCTGGCGGAAAATGGCACGATCACCGGTTCGATCGGAGTCCTCGCCGGCAAACCGGTGCTACGGAAGTTCTACGAAAAACTGGGCGTTACCAAAGAGATCGTCAGCCATGGCAGGCACGCCGCCCTGCACACGGACTATCTCCCCCTATCCGACGATGACCGCAAAGTGCTGCACGGACATGCCGAGCAATTCTACTCCGAGTTCCTGGACAAAGTGGCTGCCGGACGATCTCTCCCCACAGAACAGGTACACGAGGCTGCACAGGGACGTGTATGGACCGGCAAGCAAGCCATGGGCTTCGGCTTGATCGACCAGATCGGCGGACTCGAACAGGCACTTGCCGAAGCAAAACTGCTGGCCGGACATCTGCCGGAAACACGCGTCGCCATCGAGACCTACCCGAAACCACGACGTATCTGGCGCCTGCCGCTGCCCTTCGGCTTGCCGCTGACACAATTGTCCCTTACAGAGCCGTGGTGGCGTGAGGCTGCTCGCGAGCGTCTCTGGGCCATCTTGCCGTTTCGACTGCGCTTTTTTTGACGTGTGGGAATGAGACGGCGGTCGAGGAGTTTCTGCGTAAAGAGGTCATCCGATCAGGAGGAATCGTGCTGCATCCCGAACTGATTGCATCGCGCCCCGAGGATGTCGGCATCGACAGTGAACGCCTCGAAGCGCTGTTTGCCAGGGTTCGGAAAGATATCGACGAAGGAATCCTGCCAAGCGCCCAGGTGGCCATTGCAAGACACGGCCGGCTCGCCGGAATGCGTACTTTCGGAAGAGCCACGCAAGGGGGCGTGGAACAAGCCGCCACCAATGAAACTCTCTACTGTGTTTTTTCGTGTACCAAGGCGATGATCGCGGCGGCCGTTTGGCTGCTTCTGGAACAAAATGCGCTGCGTATCGACGAACGTGTGGCCGGCATCATCCCAGAGTTCGGCACGAACGAAAAACACACGATTACCGTCCTGCAGGTCCTGCTGCACGTCGGCGGATTCCCGTATGCGCCGTACCACCCGGATGACTGGCACGATCGTGCCAAACGGATCGAGGCGTTCTCCCGGTGGCGGCTCACCTGGGCACCGGGAAGCCGTTTCGAATACCACCCGACCTCCGGGCACTGGGTTCTGGCCGAAATCATCGAACGCCGTAGTGGTATGGACTACCGGGAGTTCATCCGTAAAGAGATTCTCGAACCAATCGGACTCGATGAACTGCTCCTCGGCCAACCGCCCGAATACGACGCGCGTGTCGCAGAAGTCCGCCACACCGTTCCCCCCGTGGAACCACCGGGTGGCTGGGGAAATGTCACTCCAGACGCCATCCTTGCCTTGAACCGTCCGGCCCTACGGCGTATCGGACTGCCCGGCGGAGGCGCAGTCGCTGGGGCTGCGGAACTGGCACTCTTCTATCAACCACTCCTCCGGGAGGGATACACAGTTTCGGGAAGACGCATCATGAAACAGGAGACCATCACCTACGCCACACAGATTCGCAGCGAAGACCACCACCGCGACCCGATCTGGAAGATTCCGGTCAATCGAGCACTGAGTGTCATCGTGGCCGGGTCTGATGGTAACTCTCACCTGCGCGGCTTTGGGCGGGGGACCTCTCCCGTGGCCTTCGGTCACGGAGGTGCGGGAGGGCAGATTGCCTGGGGTGATCCCGTCACAGGCATCTCCCTCGGCTATTGTACGAACGGCTTTGCAGGGTGGCTGACTCAGGGCCGCCGGATCACAGCCATTTCGACGCTGGCAGCACAGTGCGTCAAAGACACTTGATCCCGAGGTAGGATACGCACTCATTTACAGGTTGGCGCCAGGGGTACAGTCAAACCGCCGTGACGACAAAGAAAGGAACCACCATGGACTACGAACATATCGCCTACTCCGTCGCTGACGGCATCTTGACGCTCACCCTGTCCCGGCCGGACAAACTCAACGCCTTCACCACACGGATGCTGGCGGAGCTGTTGGATGCATTCGACCGCGCCGATGCGGACGACAACGTTCGGGTGGTCGTCGTGACCGGCGCCGGGCGGGCTTTCTGCGCTGGAGCAGATCTTTCAGGCGGTAGCGAAAACTTCATCGGTGGGGCCGAACGGCTCAAGGAAATGCAAGAACACCGAGACGGCGGTGGCCTGCTGACGTTAGGGATTTTCGATTGCAAGAAACCTGTCATTGCCGCGATCAACGGCGCTGCCGTCGGCGTAGGAATCACCATGACTTTGCCGATGGATGTGCGGATCGCATCCACCTCGGCACGCATGGGTTTCGTCTTTGCCAAACGGGGCATCGTCCCCGAAGCCTGCAGCTCCTGGTTCCTTCCACGGATCGTCGGGATCAGCCAGGCAGCAGAGTGGCTCTATACGGGCCGTATTTTTGATGCTGAAGAGGCAAAGGCAGCCCGTCTGGTGAACCGGGTCGTTGCACCGGACGATCTGTTGCCCACGGCCTACGCTCTCGCAAAAGAAATGATGGAGGGGACATCGGCCGTCTCCGTGGCACTCTCGCGGCAGCTTCTGTGGAAGATGCTCGGGGCGGATCACCCGATGGAAGCCCACAAGGTGGATTCGCAATGCATCCACTGGGCAGCACGCGGCGCTGATGCAGTCGAAGGAGTCATGGCCTTCCTGCAAAAGCGCCCTGCCCAATTCACACTACGTCCGAGCCAGGACATGCCTCCGTTCTACCCCTGGTGGCCGGAACGCCGATTCAAGGACTGACCCAGAGCACTTCGATCGAGCGCACAGGCGCTCGTGGAATGGGGACCAGCGCACCGATCTCGGGAAGAACGGAAGAACGATGGTAGGATCCCGGTACCAACCCCGAACGAAGATCTAGTGCGTCTAAAATCGAATTGACTCGCCCGATCAGGGTCGGATATAGCTCCCGTCGCATCGGATCACGCGAAACCAGGTCCGCCAGACCAATGAAATGAGAGGGAACAGATGACGCTTCCGAGAAACATCGCCCTGCGTATCAGGGAGGACGTCTTCAGCCGGCCCGAAGTCGATGGCAGGGTATTTGTCCAGAGACCAGCGGGTCGAGAGGGCCATCTCGCTCGCCTGATCCGGAAGCCTGCCAGCGATTGGTGGTCGAAAATCGAAGAGGGGACCCAACTCGACCGGCTGATCGCGGAATACGGATCGAACGGCTCTGATTCCTACACCGTCGAATCTTTCGTTGCTTCTCTCGTTCGCGATGGTTTCGTACCGGTGGAGGACCAGCAAGTCATTGAAGCGGCCCAGGCGTACCCGGCCACGGTCGATGTGTTCGAGGACCCCTGGAAATACCAGTTTTCTCGCCCGTCACTCGGCAGCCCCTGGTTCGTCCTGTGGGAAGTGACGGACAAGTGCTCTCAGCAATGCTCGTTTTGTTACAATCCAGAGCGCGAAAACGAGCAGGTTGGTCTCGGGCAAGCGGAAAAGGTGGTGACCGAGCTCGTACGCAACCGCGTTCCGTACGTCACACTGCTCGGCGGCGAGCCGCTCTCCAACGTTCATATCGAAGAGATCATCCGCATGCTCTCCTCGAACCGGATCTACACCAAGATCATCACGAGTGGAGTGCCCCTCACCGCGGCCAAAGTGCAACGCCTGAAGGCCGCAGGACTGCATCAGATTGCTCTGTCGCTCGATGCACTCACGGCGGATTTGAATGACCTCACGCGTGGTCCGAATTCGTTCCATCACTTCATGCGAGCCCGCAAACTCCTGGGACGCGAGATTCCCTGTGTCAGCCTCAGCCTGACCGTATCAACGGCAACCCTCGACCAACTCGACGATCTGCCGGAATTCTGCCGAGAGTGGGATCTCGATGACGTCTATTTCTCACAGCTACGCGCCGTCGAGGGCATCGTGTACCCGCCACAGGTTCGGCCGCTGAACTACGAACAGATCGGCCAGATGAACGCGAAGGCTGAAGAACTCAACGAGCACGGTGTCAAAGCGATCGTGGTAAAGCAGTGTAGCTGCGGGCGCAGCTCTGCCGTGATCCAGGCGGACGGTACGATGCGTCCGTGCCCCTTCTCGACCGCACGGCCCGGGCAGTCCAACGGGGATATCTCTCGCAGTTGGGCCAACATTTCACGCAAGGCGGAAGCACTCGGCCCCCTGACGGCGAACTCCGGTTGTTTCCGTCGATTTTCCGAAGATCAGGACCAAACCAACTGAATCCACTCGCGCGCGACCGGCTCGGCGGACGGATACAAAAGAAACCGATTGGTCTGTTGCGTTTTTGAATCCGTGGAGGATTCTGGACGCACACGAGACATTGAACGGACACGGAAGTCCGGCGCGAGTTTCCATGCATTTCGCCATCGTCCCAATAGATTCACCTTTGCGTATCGAAATTGCGTCCCTGGTGGATCTCGGACGTATACAATGGATCGAGCGCTTCGAAGACGCAGCCCAACCAGGAGCCGATGATCATGTTTTGTTGTCCGCAAGCTGTGTCGATCGTTGGCTCACATTCCTGACAGAACGATGTCGTGCTGGTCACCTGGGATCCATCCATATCCTCATCGATGCGGATATTCCCGCCTGGGAGCCAATCGGCTTCCGAGTGCGTCCCTGGGTGAAGGCCATCCACCGAATCGGCTCAGCCTCCTTTGCAACCCCGCCGGGCTGTGTTCCTGCACCCATCCGGCATTCCGCCTCGGTTGCGGACGTCCTTGTCACATGCTCAGAACCTGCGTTTCGACCGGACGAGTTGCCGACCCCGTTCCCACCCAAGATCCAGATCGAAACGACAGCACACTGTGGTCTGAACTGCCCGTACTGCCCGAAATCCATCCAGGCGCCCGATCGGACGAGAATGGAAGAGGACCTGTTCTGTAAAATTCTCGACGAATGCCGCACGGGCAGGCCAGACAGTATCGAACTCTACCTGAGCGGCGATCCCCTGACGGATCCCCGCCTCGAACACCTGGCTGACCTCGCAAAAGAGGCCAGTCCCGACAGTCTGATTGAAATCATCACACACGAACGAAGCATCAACGAACGCCGTTCCCATCGACTCGCTGCCTCAGGACTCGACGCTGTCTTTGTCTCGGTCAATTTCCCCGAACCCACCCCTTCAGAAGAAATTCGCCGTCGAATCGAACGGGTCGCCGGATTTCGCAAAATCTTTCTGGCCGCCGGGAAACAACTCGTCATCGTCACTCTGACGAACCTGTTCGATGCGGAAACCCGCAGTCATTTCGATTCGATCACCGGCGAATTGGGCGTTCCCTACGAACGATTCCGAGCCACCAACCGCCTTGGCGATGTCGATCTGACGCAGTTCGCGGCTGCTGCAACAGCGCCACCCCCGACACCCAAAGTCTGCGAGCGTCCGTTCACCAAGGCCTACATCCGGGCCAATGGGAATGTCCTGCTGTGTTGCGAGGACTGGAACGACCGTTGGGTCATGGGGAACGTGAAGACGACCTCCCTGGCCGAAATCTGGTCGAACAGCCTCTACCGCACCCGGCGCCGGGAACTCCTGTCGGGCAAGCCTTCGGCGCCTTGTGACAACTGCCTGTACGCCGGAACCGCACAAAAGAGGGAAGCCTCCCGGTCGAACCTGCCGGAAGAGACAGGCGAGTGGCGAGGCACCGTATGATTCGACCGCGCGGTTACGCCGCCGTCCTGCTCAAAGTGGCTGAAAACGAGGTGCGCCGTCTTTTGAGACGGCCGATCCTGCCGTACAAACTCGAGTTCTTTACGACCTTCTCGTGTCAGAGTCGCTGCCGATCGTGCAACATCTGGAGTCGCAACCTCGAAAATCCCGCCCTGGCACGAGAGGAATTGCAAGCCAGCGAAATCATCAGAGCCGTCCGCTCGGCGCGCCGGCATGTTCGTTGGATCAGCCTGACCGGAGGGGAAGTCACCGATCGGCCGGATTTTGTCGACATCGTCGCAGGCATCATGTCGGAAGTGGGAGATCGGCTGGGGCTCCTCAACATCATCACGAACGGGCTGATCCCGTCGCGTACGGCATCGGTATTCACGGAAGTGGCACGGCTCACCCGCGGCGTGCCGTTGTTCGTCAGTATCAGTCTGGAACCGACCGATGCCATGTACACCACGGTCCGGGGCATCAAGGGCGGCTACGCTCTCGCCCGGCAGTCACTGGCGGAACTGGAGCGGATCCAGGCATCGGAACCGCACATGAAGAGTGGCTACCTGATCACACTCTCCGACATGAACGCTGAAGTCCTGGATTCGATGCAGTATGTCGGCACCGAGGGTCTCGACAACATGACAATCGGCGTGGTCACGAACGCACAGGTCCTGACGCGCGGGATGAAAAACGTGAAGATCAGCAGATCTTCCCCGCATCTGGCGTCAGCTCTCGATCGCATCTGGCGTAACTATGACCTCCGTAGCCCGTTGAACCTGCCGCCAAAAATCTTTCTGGGGCTGATGCGACGCTTTCTGCGTACGAATCGCTCTCCGCTCCCCTGTTCCGCTGGACAGGACGTCTTGTCCATCGACGCCTACGGGAACGTCATGCAGTGCTTTCATATCGGAAAGCCGCTGGTCAAATTGCGCGATTGGGACTTCGACATCCCCCGCATCTGCCGCTCCGAGGAATATCGCCGGGCTCTGGCCCCAACGCTCGCTTGCCGCGACTGTTGGCAGGCATGTCAGGCGTACCCTTCGATCTTCCGGAACCCGGTATCCGCAATCGTCGAATATGCACGGGAAGTACGCCGATGGCGGCGTGAACAGCGGCACGTGGAACCGGGCAAACAGCCTCAGCCCCAGACGACGCCACCGGTAGATCTACCAGATCTCGTCGAGTGAATCCTGAAAACGACGAAATACCATATCGGGGAAACGGCGTTGCGTCTCCGCGGGATCGAACTGGAAAGCGCCATTGACCGTCAACCCGAGTTGCCAGAGCTTGTTATGGATGGTGTGTGGCATGAACGGCTCGAGACGGAGCAGCCCCGCCGACACAGCATCGCAGGTGCGCCAGAACCACCGAGGTAACCGGATCGGACGATAACGTTTCCCATGGTGGGCGTAGCCCGCCGCAATGACCTGCCGCAACGCCATCACCTCCGTCGCCGGCAACACCAGTTGCACCTGCCCTTCCGGTGACGGCCACCGGCTGAGTCGCAGCAAGATCTCCACGACGTCATCGACGTGAATCAGACTCAGTTGACCCGGGTAGTCGAGGCGACTGACCCAGGCATCCTGCCGAACCATACGGTCGATCTGCCCGAACACCCCCGCATGGCGCACTCCCTCTCCATAGACGGCGGAAAGGCGCGCAATCACCGCTCCGAAGCCCTGACGGCCAGCACACTCCCGTAGATACTCCTCCGCGAGGAGCTTGCGGCGGCCATACTCATTGCGGGGGCGAAGAAGTCGCGATGTTTCCGTGGCGGGAAGGTCAGGCGCGATACGGTGATCCATCACCGCGATGGAACTGGTGAATACGAATCGAGCGCTGGGACGCAAGGGAGACAGCGCTTCGAGCAGATTTCGCAGACCCAGATCATCGATCCGATGATCACGCGCTCCCGTGTCGATATTCGAGGCAAGGTGAAAAACGATATCGGGAGAGCGGGGAATACGCTCCAGCCCACGGCCATCGAGCAAGTCGATCGGAATGCAGCGAACGCCCAGTTTTTGTAGGGCTGCTGCCCCGGCGCGCTCCGCCGGCGAACTCCCCTCGATATAAGTCAAGCAGGTGACAGCCGGCGGTCCACACTGACGCGCGAGGCGGCCGACGAGACGCCGGCCGATGAATCCAGTGCCTCCTGTGACGAGGATCATCCGTGGTGTCAGAGCTTCATGCGCCGCAGACGCCACGGTAGAGCGATCGACTCCCAGAATTCACGGACCATCATTTTGGATTCACCCGCGGTACGATTCGGAAAAACGATCGGAACCTCTTTGAATCGGAGGCCTTTCTTCCAGCCACGGTAATTCATCTCCATCTGAAACGCGAAGCCGTTGGCGCTGACCGCATCGAGATCGATCGCCTCCAGAGCGCTGCGACGCCAGCACTTGTAGCCTCCCGTCAGATCATTCAGAGGCACCCCGAGGATTTTACGCGCATAAGCGTTGCCACCACGACTCACGAGGAAACGATGCAGCGGCCAGTCCTCCGTCCTTCCACCCGGGGTGTAACGTGAACCGATGATGGCATCGTAGTGAGAAATGTGGCTCAGAAATTCCCTCAGGTAACGGGGCTGGTGGGATAGATCACAGTCCATTTGTACGATCGCATCGTAGCCCCGTTTCACCGTATCCTTGAATCCGGCGATGTAGGCTTTGCTGAAGCCTCGTTCCGGCGGACAGGGCAGCAGCCGAAGCCGGTCGTCATGCCGTGCCTTTTCTGCGACGATCCGCCCTGTCCCATCGGGCGACTCGTTATCCACCACAACGATGTGGATCTCCGGTATGACGGCATGCACTTCGGCAATCAGCCGTTCAATGTTTTCGGCCTCGTTGTACGTCGGAACTACGGCGACAGCACGCACAGCGCCCCCCTTTTGTATCGGAGACTGTTGAGGTCCTCCTGAATCCCGCTCTGGCGGGCTTCAGGAGAGCAGCCTCGAGTTGAGCTTTCCAAAGTGATCCCCTTCGTCCCTGGTCTGTCGAAGGACGGGCATTCATGTTTCCACAATCTCATTGACCCGAAACCGTTTTATTCCACAGACCGGAACAGTACCAAATCCAGCTCAGGGGAGGGAACTCCAAAACCTACACCCGTGCATCCATTGGCATGAGGCGGATCCCATCTCACCGGCGCCCGAACACGGGCAACGGCTGTAAGCCCATACTGGGTCCGAATCGCACGATCCAGTTCCCGCAACCGGCGCAGGCGTGTCCGGTCGGCTTCCATGCGATCCTCGTCCACGAGATTCGGGAATAACGCGGGCAGCGAACCGGGGGTCGGCCGCTCGGGATCGAGTGCGACAAGCGCACCCGGGTAGTAATAATCAAATCGCAGATCACGTATTTTCTCCCGGCTACCGTCGGAGTCATCCAGAACGACCCACTGCAGATGCGGATGGCTGGCGAGGAAAGGCGGATACGGCTGTGCAAGGGCACAATCCCAATCACCCGAAACGGTCCGGCCGTCCCAGAGCGTCAAGATCGTCGCGCTCCCGTTGGGTAACGAACGTCTCAAGAAGGCCTGCTCCTCCTGGAAGACGTAGGTCCACCGATAGGGCACGATGACAAAGATCCACACGAGCACCAGCGCCACCACCCAAGCAATTGCCTGTACAGTCCGGGCCGCCGTCAACCGCCGGAGACGGGGATCCTCGATCATCTGGTCGATTCCCTGGGCACAAACGATCAGCGGGAATACGGCATAGACAATGATGTACGAGGAGGAACTCAGGTCCGTGGTGAAGACATCGAGGCTGACCACATAGGGGATGGACAACAACGCCGCAGGCCCGAACGCATCGACGAGACGTCTCCAATCACGGCGGCGCAACCAACCCACCGCAGCATAAAGGATCGGTACGGCGATCAGGACAGGCAGGTACGACACCACACTCAGATTGATCAAACCGGCCAGCCGCATCAGCAATGTGGGCAAACCCAGGATCATGGCCATGACGATGGTGCGCGCATAAAAGCCCGCGGAGGTCCCGTGGTATTCCACGGCAACCACCAGGCCGATCAGCAAAGCCGAGGCGTAGGGAATGAACCGCCTCCACCCGACGATGATTTCCCGCCAACCGGAAAGATTGCGCCCCACAAAAAATGGGACCGCCGCCATCATCGCCATCCCTTCGATACGGATCGGACCTCCAAGGAGCGTCGCGGCAAATAGCAGAGCCTGGTCCAGCCGGTCGTCAGAGCGACGGTACACGGCGGAAAAGGCCGTGGCGCTGAGGGTCCAGAGAAAGAACATCGTGATCTGCGATGTGTCGGAGGCTGATAGCCGCACATACATCGGTATCAGCGCCAGCAGGAAGGCGAAGATGGCAGCGACCCGCCGGCCATAACCCGCCAACACCGCCAGACGGTACAACAGGACGATCGTGATACTTCCCACGACGACGTTCAGCGTGACCAGGCCATGGAAGCCCAGCCCGAGGTCGAAGGTGATCAGGCGATTGGGCAAAGGAAGGTATGTGGTGGCCTTGGTAAAGATCTCCCATGCCAGCGGAAGATTGCCAATACCGAAGTACCAGTTGTAGGTCACCCACGGCACACTGAGCCGTGTCGCAAGAGCCACAACGAAAAGGATCCACACGAGCCGGGGCGTCCTGGCGATCCTGTGCGAAATACGTCGAACCGCTCGAAGCCCCCAGGCAATCACGATGAACCAGCAGGCAACTTCGACCCAACCGAAGAGGCCGTAAACTGCCACACCGAAAACTGACGTCGAAAAGCTACGGAAAAGGAGAGAATGCAGCAGCGAGGGCATGACTCAGCGCACGTCTGGCTCCGCACGGATCGCATCCGCTGCCAGATTCTGCGACACCGCCCGCCGCGACTTTCGTTCCAGGCGAAGACGCCGAATGGAACCGAACAGTCGCTCCTCGAAAAGGCTGTCGCTGCGGCCTCTGCGGTAGTTGCGAAACGAACGTACCAGCCGGCGCGGATAGAGCAGGTAGCTCAGCAGATAGAAAGTCGTCATGCCGAAGAAGCGATAAAAGGCCAACTCACGCGCACTCAGATTCTCGCAATATGTGGTGGGATGCTGCAGATCCATGAGACTCATCAGTGACGCGAAATAAGACCGATCAAACTTACCAATGCGGCCGGTCGACCGGAGATACGCGAACAATTCCGAACCGGGGTACGGCGAGAACAGGAAAAGGCCGGTGTCGTCCACCCCCATGAAGGCGAATCGCAACGCCAGTCGCAGACTGAGCAGAACATCGCGGCGTGTCTCTCGTGGAAAGCCGATCACCAGATTGCACTTGATCGACAACCCGGCCCGCTTTGCGGCGCGGATCGATTCGAACATGCCGGGTAGAGAGACTTGTTTCCGGATTTCCCGCAGTGTGCGTTCCGAGCCGCTCTCCGGAGCAAACGAAATATTGGTGCAACCGGTTACAGCCATCGTTCGCAGGACCTCCTCATCGAGGGCCTCGGAGCGGGTCCCGTTCGGAAGCTGCCAGGTAACGGCAAGGTTACGGCGTCGCATTTCCTCGCAGAAGGAAAGAATCCAATCTTTCCGGATGATGGCCGTGAGGTCGGCAAAGTCGAAGTTCTGCACCCCGTATTTGCGGACGTAGGATTCCATCTCATCCGCTACACGGCCGACATCCCGCATGACATACCGCCTCGTCCACATCGCAGGATTCGAGCAAAAGGTGCATTGGTAAGGACAGCCTCGGGTGGCCAGGATCGGCATCGCCCGGCCGCGATTCACGCCGTTTCCTTCACCCCTTCGGAAGTACGGTTCGAGATCGAACAGATCCCAGGCTGGCCACGGCAGATCGTCGGGGTTCTGCACACGCCGCCGGGCCAGGTTTCGCTGGATCGAACCATCCGGCCGGCGAAAACAGATCCCGGCGATTTCCTCGACGGGCAAGCGGCCATCCAACCACTCCGCAAACGCCACGATGGTCTCCTCGCCCTCCCCCAAAGCCACGTGAGACACCGCGGGGCAGGTCTCGAGAATCCACTCGGCAGTCGCCGTCGCATGTTCGCCTCCGACAATGAAAGGAAGGTCGGGGAAGATCGCGTGCAAGGCGTTGATGATATCTTCGATGTGAGGCCAATCCTGAGAAAAGGTGGCACTGACACCGATGGCATCGAGCGGCCCTGCGGCAAGGGCCCGTTGCACGATCGATTCCACGGAAAGGCCCCGGTAACAGATCGATGGGGCGTAGGAGGTCCCGATATGGTCGATGTCCTCCCCCAACGCATCGATCGCACACACCGCATGTCCGTTCTTGCGGAGATTGGCCGCCAGATAAGCGATGTTGAGGGGCATGGTCAGCGCGACCGCGTAAACCGCTCGCGCAAAAATCGCCGGTGGCCGGACGAGAAGGATACGGGACACGTGAGTCACTACCATGGGCTTTTTGCGGCAGTCAATTGTGCCCTCTGCAGGTGTAGTGGTTCAGAGATTCTGTCCGGGGTTGACAGTTCAGTGATTCTGTCCTCCCCTGCGGTCACATTGTCAGTATTTTTGCATCGGCTGGGGAAACGGAAGGAGCCCGTAGGGCGACTGGAGTTTCCCCAGCCGGTGCCGCGCTCGGTGGACGCCTGCGACGCCGCTGGAGCGCACGGATCTCGCGGCTGCACGTAGATGCGGCTGCCGCAATGAGTGTGTCGGCCAGATACACCCGCCAACTGCCATCCAGAAGCTGGCGTACCTCAACTCTGGAACCCGCATAACTTCGCTTGCGTGGCCCCGGCTTAATGTCGATCACCATGCCACCAGGTCGTACGGTGTTGTCCTTCTGGACCGTGGCTTCGTAAGAGAAACTGCACACCCGCATGTGGATTGAGGTCGACCTGCGCGTCGACGAGAGCGCCCGCGAACTTCTCGATGCTGTCGGGAGGGCACCGCTTCGTCAGCTCGTAGGCGTATTACTTCGCCTGGTAATCGGTCAGGCCCGGCGTTGCGGTTGCCGCGGCGGACATCGACACCGCAGAGGGCAGGGCCGAGGAGCTGACCGGTTTGGCTTGCGTGCTCATGACGGCTGCAATCGGTCTTCCTTCACTCACTGGGAAGCCGAGGACGGGGCGTGACCATCCCTGGGCACGTATCGCTCGACCTTGATCTCGTCTTCCCTTTCACGCGCTTCCGCGATCTCGTAGGCGGTCTGCATCCGCAGAAGCGTGTCCATCTTCGGGCCGAATGCCTTCTCGATCCGAATCGCCATCTCCGGCGAGAGTGCCGCACGCGAATTGAGGAGCGCCGAGAGCGCGGGCCGGGTGACGCCGAGGATCCGGGCGGCGTCGGTCACCGAGAGCCCGAGGGGTTCTAACACCTCCATCCTGATAAACTGCCCCGGATGGGCCGGGCGTGCCATGCGCACCATGATCGATCTCCTCTTCAGTGGTAGTCTTTATAATTCAGGTCGACGACTTCTCTCTCGACCTGATCTATCTTGAACGTGATCCGCCAGTTCCTGGTAATCATCAGGCTCCAGGTGCCTTTACGATCACCTGTGAGCTGATGCGCCTTCCAGCTCGGCACGTCACGGACCTCCCGGATGTCCGCCATCTCCTGCAGGAACGTCACGATGTTTCGCACGCGTTCCACGACAGCCGGAGGCAAGCCGGAAGGATCGTCGCGTTCAATGAAGCGCCGCAATCCCCGGTGGACTACGTTCCGGATCTTCATGGTTTAGGATACTTGAACATGCCGTCGCGTGTCAAGCGACGCTTTACGGTATCCTCAGCAGGAATTCAAAGCAGGGTTCTGCCGCCACCTGCGAGCCGTTCTTTTTCAGAAACCGGCTTGACCTCCCCCCAGTGCTCGGATACCCAACTAACCGCTCGGTTTGTAGCCGTCTGTATTCCGTATAACTCCCGTTGAACGACAGCAAAATAAGCAAAAAGTCGGAGATCTCAGGAAATCGACTGACCGATTGGTTTAGAGTATGCGGTTAGGCATGGATCGAGTCACGGTCAGGGCACACCCCAATGTGGCGGTGGCAAAGTATTGGGGCAAGCGAAACGAAGCCCTGAACCTGCCCTGCACGGGCAGCATTTCGATTACCCTGGGTGGCCTGAACACGACGGCGTCGCTATCGCGCCGCACAGCCGGGCAGGACGAAATCCGCTTCGCCGGTCAGCCCGCACCACCCAGAGAGGCAGGCCGCATCAGCCGTTTCCTCGATCTGGCAAGAGAACGGGCCACCGACCCTTCCGGGGTATCGGTCGACCTGACCAGCGATTTTCCCGTCGCCGCCGGAATCGCCTCATCCGCCTCTACCTTTGCCGCACTCGCCACAGGTGCTGCTCACCTTTTCGGACTCGGTCTCGACACGCAAGAACTCTCGGTTCTGGCACGGCGCGGTTCCGGTTCGGCTGCCCGGTCCATCCATTCCGGATTCGTCGAGTGGCTGGCTGGCCACGCCTCCGACGGACACGATTCGTACGCCGTTCAACTCGCCCCACCCGATCACTGGAATCTTGCGGTTCTGGTCGCCGTAACCGACAGGGGCCAGAAACGGATCGGTTCAACGGAAGGTATGGCCCAGGCGGTCGAGCGCTCACCGTTTTTCGCAGCCTGGACACAAACGCACGATGCGGACCTGAACGAGATCCGCACCGCAATCAGGGAGCGGGATCTCGCCCGTCTGGGCACGGTTGCTGAACATAATTGTCTGAAAATGCATGCCGTTTGTCTGGGTTCCACACCACACCTGCTCTACTGGAAGCCGGCTACGGTGGCGGTCATCGAACGCATCCGCCTGCTGCGTGCGGAGGGACTGAACGCGTATTTCACGATCGACGCAGGACCCCAGGTCAAAGTCATCTGTCCGGCAGAGGAATCGGTTCGTATCGCCGATCTGCTGGCGGAAATCCCCGGGGTTACACAGGTCCTCCACAGCTTTCCGGGCGAGGCTCCAGCCATCATGGAGGGGCAATGAGACGTCCCATCGTGGCGCGTGCGCCGGGCAAACTCTTTCTCCTGGGCGAATATGCCGTGCTCGATGGCTGTCCGGCCATCGTAGCGGCCGTGAATCGCTACGTGCAGGCAAGTCTCCGCTTCGATCCGCATAGGGGACTTTTCCGTGTGGAGTCCCCCGATCTTGGAGCCGGCCTCGAGGTATCGCCCGAGGATCTGCCACCAGCCGAGGGAGTCTTCCGCTTCGTCCTCGCCGTACTGCACGAGTTACCCCGACCGGCGCGACGGCAACTGCTTGCCGGCGCCACACTACGGATTACGAGCGAACTGGCAGGCACTCCATCAGGGAAGCCGGGCCTCGGTGGCAGTGCTGCCGTCTGCGTCACGATCGCTGCAGCTCTGGTGCACGCACTCGACGGCACTCCGGTGGATACCGCCCATCATCCCCGCATCTTCGCATGGGCATACCGGGCCCATCGTATGGCACAGAAAGGTCTTGGCAGCGGCGCTGACGTTGCAGCCAGCACGTATGGCGGTGTGATCGACTTCGAACCGGCCGACGGCATTGTGCCACGGGTCGCCCGCCTCGACTGGCCGCCCGAATTACGATTGCTCGTGGCACAAACAAAAGATTCGGCGTCGACACCGGCGTTGATCCGCGCCTATCTGGGTCTCGGGAACGGACAGCGCGGAATCCGCGAGCGTTTCACGCAACAAACACACCAAGCCGTGATCGCCTTCCGCCAGGCACGCCATCTCGAAGCCCTCGCCATCGCAGCGGACGCACTTCAACAACTGGCGAAACTTGCATCCCTGCCGATTCTCACCGCCGACTTGCAGACACTCATCGGTGCCGCACAGCGGCTCGGCGCAGTAGCTAAATCGTCGGGTGCCGGAGGCGGCGACTGCGGTCTCGCCCTTGCCCCCTCAGCCCTCGTCGCAGACAGGCTTTGGTCGGCCTGGGAATCTGCAGGTCTGTTCCCGCTCGATCTCCAGATTGCACCGCAAGGAGTGGTGACACATGAAACGTGATCGCCGTCCGGACGAGGCTCTCGCTCTCCACGAGCGCAAAGAGTCACATTTGATCCTCTGCGAAAACGGGCCCGTCGAATTCAGCGCCAAAACGACGCTGTTCGAGGAAGTCCAGTTCTTCCATGACGCACTGCCAGACCTGGCGCTGGACGAAATCGATGTGTCGGTGGAATTCCTCGGCAAAAAGCTGCAGGCGCCACTTCTCGTGACCGGGATGACTGGCGGAACCAGGGAGGCGTTCGAAGTCAACCGGGATCTGGCCATCGTCGCCGAACGCTGCGGGATCGGAATCGGACTCGGCAGCCAGCGGGTGATGCAACGTTCGCCGGAAACGGCGTGGACCTTCGCCATTCGTGAGTTTGCACCCACCACGGCTCTCCTTGCCAACATCGGCCTGACGCAGGCAGCACGGATGAAAACCGCGGATCTGGAGGAGCTTGCCGCGCGGGTCGGCGCCGACGGTCTGTGCATCCATCTGAACCCGGCCCAGGAATTGATCCAGCCAGAGGGAGATCGCGACTTCCGCGGCGGAACCGAGACCTTCCGGCGTCTCGTTCAGGAACTGCGCATCCCCGTAATTGCCAAGGAAACCGGCTGCGGGATTTCTCTCGCGGTAGCCGAACGACTGTGCCGAGCCGGCGTGCAATACGTCGACGTCTCGGGGGCCGGCGGAACCTCCTGGGTAAAAGTCGAGATGTTGCGTGGCCAGGGTTCGCAACGACGGCTGGGAGAAACGTTCGCGGATTGGGGCATTCCCACGGCGGCTTCGCTCGCCATGCTGCGGCACACGAGCCTGCGAATGATTGCCAGCGGCGGAATTCGCAGCGGCCTCGAAATGGCCAAGGGGATTGCTCTTGGCGCCGAGTTGTGTGGCGTCGCCCTGCCTGTGTACCGGGCCTACAAAGCGGGCGGCATCGATGCTGCCACTGCCCTGGTCAAAGAACTCATCGCCGGACTCAAAACGGCCATGTTGTTGACCGGATCGAAAGATCTCACCGCACTTGCCGGTCAACCCCTGATTCTGGGTCCCAGGCTGGCTGCCTGGACAGAGCCAACGCGGCGAGATCGCACACCGCATGATCCGAGCAGGAAGAGAGTCACGAAGGAGAGAAATGCATGAGCCAAACTCGCGGTTCACGAATCGAGGGTTTCTATAAATTACATCGCAAGGAGCGACTTGCTGCGCTGGCACAGCGTGGCGAGATTTCCGAGCACGAAGTTGCCGAGTTGCTCAACCCGACACCGCTGGCCTTCGAAGTAGCCGACCACATGATCGAAAACGCGATCGGTGTGCTCGGACTGCCACTCGGTGTGGGGCTGAACTTCCTCATCAATGATCACGAGCGGTTGATCCCGATGGCTGTCGAAGAGCCTTCGGTAGTGGCCGCTGCCAGTTTTGCGGCGCGCCTCATCCGCCAGGCGGGCGGCTTTCACGCCGAGGCAGACGATTCCCTGATGATCGGACAGATCCAGTTGACCGGGATCACCGACATGAACGAGGCGACAGACAAATTGCACCGCGAGACAGAACGCATCCTTACCGCTGCCAACGCCGTGCATCCGAACATGGTCAAGCGTGGCGGCGGCGCGCGCCGGATCGAAGCGCGCCCACTGTGGGAGACCGCCTGTGGACCGATGCTCGTCGTCCATCTGGTGGTCGACGTCGGCAATGCAATGGGAGCGAATGCGGTCAACAGCATGGCCGAGGCGATTTCTCCTCTCCTGGAGGAGATCAGTGGTGGTGTGGCGCGGTTACGTATCCTGTCGAACCTTGCAGACGAACGTCTCGCACGCGCCAGGACAGGCATCCCCTTTTCTCTCTTGAAGACAGAAAAGCTCAGCGGTGAGGAGGTGGCGCACCGCATGATGGAAGCATGGGCATTTGCCGACGCCGATCCGTACCGTGCCGCTACCCACAACAAGGGAATCATGAACGGGATCGACGCCGTCGCCCTCGCCACCGGGCAGGACTGGCGTGGCATCGAAGCAGGAGCCCACGCTTACGCCGCTCGTACCGGTCGCTACCGCTCTCTGAGCCGATGGATCGTCAGCGACGGTCAACTCCATGGTAGTGTCGAATTGCCCCTCGCCGTGGGCACGGTTGGCGGCAATCTGGAATGTAATCCGCGCGTCAATTTTGGGCTGCGCATGCTCGATTGCACTTCGGCACGGGACCTTGCCGCCGTCATGGCGGCCGTCGGTCTCGCTCAGAACTTCGCCGCCATGCGCGCCCTTTGCACGGACGGCATCCAACGCGGACACATGGCACTGCATGCGCGTGGTCTGGCGATCGCAGCCGGCGCCTCGGAGGAAATGGTCGAGCAGGTGGTCGATGAATTGATCGCCAGCGGCGAGATCAAACTCGAGAAAGCGCGCACCATCATTGCGTCCATCCGGGCCGCGGCGTGAATCAGGCTGTCCGCTCTATGTACCCACCCGTTCAACGCGCTGTCGCTGCGGCGCCGGGGAAGGTCATCCTGTTGGGCGAACACGCCGTCGTCTACGGCCGCCGGGCAATTGCTGCTGCCCTGGACCGCCAGGTGTGCGTCACCGTCCATTATGGCGCCCCGAAGGGTGCCGTTGCAGAGATCGATCTGAGGACAGCAGATTCGCCTTCCCACACAGATCGAAATGGTTTGGACGAATCTCAGACGGTCGCGGAGTCGCTCCGGACAGCCGCAAACCGGGCCGCCGAGCTTCTTGAACTCGATCCGAGCCGGATCGGCTTACAGATCACCTCCGATCTACCCATCGGTGCTGGTCTGGGCAGTTCCGCCGCACTCAGCGTGGCTCTGGTGCGCGCTCTTGCGGGAGTGTGTGGCCGCACACTCACACAGGAAGAGGTGCGCCACATGGCCTTCGAACTCGAACGGATTTTTCACGGCACACCGTCCGGGATCGACAACACCACGGCACAGTATGGCGGTCTGCTGTCATTCCGGCGCGACAAGCCGCATCGCACACTCCATGCAGCCGCAACACTTCCTTTGCTGATCGCCATCGGCCGCCAACCGCGCCACACCAGAACGGTGGTCCTCTCCCTGCGAGCCCGTTGGGAGAAGGACACCTCACACCTGGAGAGCTGTTTCGATGCAATCGACGCACTGGCAAGCCAGGCAGAACAAGCCATCACGCGGAATGATGCCGGTGAACTCGGAGCTCTTTTGAATCGCAATCACACCTTGCTGCAGCAGCTCGGTGTATCCACGCCCGAACTCGACGCCATGGTGGCCCTGGCACGGCGGCACGGAGCGTGTGGCGCCAAGCTGACCGGCGGAGGAGGAGGCGGCGCCATCATTTGTCTCGCAGAAGACCGGCAACGGATCCTGCGAGCTTTCGAGGAAGCCGGCTGGCAGGCTTTCCCCAGTGACATCCATCCAACCAAACGAGGGACCCATGCAGAACGTTCAAACGGCAACAGCACTGACAGAATCACAGCCCCAGACTGAAGTCTTTGAGTCCTCACTCGATGAAGCAATCCGCCGCTCCCAGTCCTCTTTCATCGGACGTCAGGAGAAGGATGGGTACTGGCACGCTCCACTCGAGGCGAACGTCACGATGGACGCCGAGTACATTTTCTTCAACCGGTTCATGGGTCGCAGCGCGGAAAAGATGGAACGGCGCATCATCGACCACATGCTGAGCACCCAGAGTGCCGATGGGAGTTGGGCCCTGTTTCCCGGCGGAGACGGACATGTGAGCCTGACCATCGAGGCGTATTTCGCGCTGAAACTGGCCGGGTTCAAAGCTGAAGATGCACCGCTGGCAAAGGCGCGTGAGTTCATCCTTGCCCACGGTGGTCTGGCAAAGGCAGGAGTCTTCACCCGCACCTTTCTTGCCTATTTTGGACAATTCCCCTGGGAAGGCTTGCCCGCCATGCCGGTGGAACTGGTCCTGTTGCCGCCCTGGTTCCCCATCAATATCTACGCCCTTTCGAGTTGGGCCCGTGAGACGGTCGTGCCGATGACGATCCTCATGGCACATCGTCCCAGAATTCAGATCGAACCCGAACAGAACATCAGTGAATTGTGGAGGAATCCGCCTACCGCGGAAGATCTCGGATTCCCCCGCAGCCGCGCCCTGTTGACCTGGCGCAACTTTTTCCTCGCCGTCGATGGCACACTCAAGTTCCTGGGACGCAACATCCCCTGGGCCCCGCTGCGAAAGCGCGCCATGCAATACGCCGAGAAGTGGATTCTCGAGCGCCAGGACAGCAACGGCGGCTGGGGCGGTATCCAGCCTCCGATGCTGAACTGTGTCATGGCCCTGCGCACACTGGGCTATTCCGACCAGCATCCAGCCATTACCCGGGGGATCCAGGCCATCGACGACTTCGTCACCAGCGACGGGGACAGTCTGATGATGCAACCGTGCGTCTCTCCCACCTGGGATACGGCACTGACGGCCAAGGCACTGCTGGACTCCGGCATTGCGCCCGATCACCCCGCCCTCAACCGAGCCGCCGATTGGCTGATCCGCAACCAGATCTTCAAGCCTGGAGACTGGAGTATATACAACCCGGACCTGGAACCCGGCGGTTGGGCCTTCGAGTTCGCCAATGACTGGTATCCCGATGTGGACGACACTGCGGTCATCCTCATGCAACTCCAGCGGATTCGCGCCAGGGATGCAGAGGGGAAACAGCGCGCCATCGCGTATGGCGTGAACTGGGCATTGGGGATGCAGAGTCGCAACGGCGGTTGGGGTGCATTCGACACCGACAATTGCAGCACGTTCCTCAACGAGATCCCGTTTGCCGATCTGGAAGCGATGATCGATCCGCCGACCGAAGACCTGACAGGGCGCCTGCTCGAAATGATGGGCAACTTCGGCTTCGACCTGCGAAGCAATCGTGCCCGGCGCGGACACGCTTTTCTGTTGCGCACGCAGCGCTCCGATGGCTCCTGGTGGGGACGCTGGGGCGCCAACTTCATTTACGGGACCTGGTCGGTTCTCGCCGGGCTACGGGCCATCGGCGATCGTCTCGACGCCCCGCATGTGCAACGGGCCGTACAATGGCTGAAGCGACACCAGAACTCCGATGGAGGCTGGGGCGAGAGCCTCCAATCCTACGCCGACGAAGGTCTCGCGGGTCGTGGGGAGTCGACGGCGTCACAGACGGCCTGGGCCGTCCTCGGGCTGCTCGCCGGGGAGGAAATGATCAGCCCCGAAGTGCAGCGTGGTGTCGAGTATCTCGTGCGTACCCAGAATACGAATGGAACATGGGATGAGTCACAGTGGACCGGCACAGGATTCCCACGCCATTTCTATCTCCGTTACGACGGCTACCGGAATTACTTCCCCCTGATGGCGTTGGGCCAGTTTCGGGCGCGGCTGGCCAGGCACCCTGCGCCGCGCCTCGAACGCAGCAGACCACATCCGGTCACAACCGCACCGCGCATAGCACCGCCGGCGGAAGCCCCCCTGGAGACACCGGCATGAACGCGCTGACAGCGGTCGGCCTGGACGAGGCTTACCGGGAGTGCTGGTGCATCGCCACGCAGCATTACGAAAACTTTACCATCGGCTCCTGGCTCCTGCCCCGTACCCTACGGCGTCACATCGCTGCGATCTACGCATTCGCCCGCACCGCGGATGATCTGGCCGACGAGGGCGAGAGGACCCCGGAAGAACGGCTGGCAGGGCTGGCAAACTGGGAGGCGGAATTCGAGGCAAGCCTCACCGGAAGTTCCCATACTCCGGTGTTCGTGGCGCTGGTCGACACCATGCGCCGCTTCGATATTCCGAGCACTCCCTTTCGCCGCCTGCTGATCGCCTTTCGCCGCGATGCGCGATTCGAACCCTTTTCCACCTTCGACGACTTGCGCGAGTACTGCGACCACTCCGCCAACCCGGTCGGGCATCTGGTTCTTTATCTGTTCGGCTACCGGGACAGCGAACGACAAAAATTGGCAGATCAGCTCTGCACGGGACTCCAACTGGCCAACTTCTGCCAGGACGTTGCCATCGATGCGGCGAAGGGACGCACCTATATCCCCCTGGCAGAGTTGGAACAGTTTGCCTGTAGCGAAACGGATTTACACAGGGGGAGAATGACGAAACCGCTGCGTGCCCTTCTCTCGTTCCAGGTGCAACGCGCACGCCAGTTCCTACACGACGGCCTACGTCTTGCGGAGAAAGTAGACCGGCGTCTTGCGCGTGAGGTCCGGCTGTTTGCCTGGGGCGGCCTGTGCATCCTCGATCGGATCGAAGAGGTCGATTTCGACGTATTCACGCACCGCCCACAGGTTTCGAAGACGGACAAGACGAAACTCATCTTGCGGGCCCGATTTCCCCTGGCACCCCGAAGCTGGGATCCAACCGTCCGCCCGTCCCGTACAGGGAGGGGCACAGAGCGAGGCGATTACGCGTACTGTCAGGAGGTCACGCGTCGCAGTTCGAGCAATTTCTATTACGCGTTCCGCCTGCTTGCGCCCGACAAACGCGACGCACTTTTCGCCGTTTACGCCTTCTGCCGGTTCGTCGACGACATTGCCGATGACCATAAGGACCGTTCCGCGGACGACCTCCTGACGCACTGGAGGCAGGAACTCCACGCGGCTTTCGCGGGAACTCCGACTCACCCGATCAGCCGCGCCCTGGCCGATGCGCGCCGGCACTTTCCCATCGAGCAGAAGCACTTCGTCGATCTCATCCGCGGAGTGCGAATGGATCTCAGCAAACGCAGGTATGCGACCTTCGATGAACTCTACGACTACTGTTATCTGGTGGCGTCGACGGTCGGACTGCTGTGTATCGAAATCTTCGGCTACACAGACCCCGGTGCACGGCGTTATGCCATCGATCTGGGTATTGCCTTCCAGTTGACGAATATCCTGCGCGACGTGCAGGAAGACGCCCGGCGTGGTCGTGTCTACCTACCCCTCGAGGATTTCGCCCGCTTCGAATGCACCGAGGAAGAACTGCTGGCCGGCCGTTACTCGGCTCGCGTCGGCGCTCTACTGGCATTCGAATGCGGTCGTGCACGCGCATATTACCTGAGAGCACAGGGAGCACTGGTACCCGAAGATCGCGCGACACTGGCAGCGGCCGAGGCCATGCGACTCATCTACGAACGTCTCCTCGATCGGATCGAAGCCCGCCACTTCGACGTCTTCGGCCATAGGGTCACCTTGCCCCGGTACGAAAAGCTCACACTCGCACTGGCGGCGTGGGGGAAATCTCAACTGGCACTGAGGCTCACGTAGGAACCGGTCCGTGCATCGTCCGATATCCCAGACCTCCGACACCCGCCCTCACGCCATCATCATCGGCGGCGGCCTCGCCGGACTCAGCGCCGGCGTCGATCTGGCTGCGCGTGGCTGGCGTGTTTCCGTCCTGGAAGCTCGTGCCCGGCTCGGCGGTCGCGCATCCTCGTATCTGGACGAGACTACTGGACATGTGGTCGATAACGGCCAGCACGCCATGATGGGGTGTTTCCATCACACGTTACGTTTTCTCGAAACCATCGGCGCGTCCCACAAAATCGTGCGCCAGAAAAACCTGCTCGTCGAAATCCGCCGGCAAAATGCCACCGGTGTCATCCGGGCTGCCCGGCTACCAAGTCCCCTGCACGTAGCGGTCGCGATCACGCGCTTCTCCCTTCTGACACCATTAGAACGGGCGCGCGCCCTGACTGCCGGTCTGCGGATATTGGCAATGCGCCGGCTGGAGGATCCACGCCTGCGTTCGGCGACCGTCGAGGAGATTCTCCTCCATCTCGGGCAGTCACAGAACGCACGCCAATGTTTCTGGTATCCCGTGGTCATCGCCACCCTCAACGAACAGCCAGATCGCGCTGCTGCAGAACCCTTCGCCGAAGTCCTTGCCCGCGCCTTCTTCGGATCACGCACCGATTCACAGTTCATTTTTGCAGGCGTCGGCCTGGGCGACCTCTACACCGGCGATGCACAGAACTTCATCGAAAAGCACGGCGGTAGCGTACAGACTCGAACACAGGTGACCGAACTTGTGCGGACAGGCAGAACGGCAATCGCTGCACGGTTACGTGACGGCCAGCAACTTGCCGCACAGGCCTTCGTGTCGGCCGTGCCACCGCGCGCCGCAGGGGTCCTGCTCCCCGAACTCGAAGGTTCGGCACACTTTGCCAGCTCACCGATCGTCTCGGTCCATCTGTGGTTCGACCAAACGGTTTTGACGCGACCATTCGTGGGGCTCGTGGGCACGACCGCACAGTGGGTTTTCAATCGATCGCGTCTGTTGTCCCTTCCCGACACGCAAGGACAGCAACTGAGTGTCGTCATCAGTGCCGCTCACGACATCGTGGATCGCGAAAACAACGACATCCTCGAAGCGGTCCTATCCGATCTGAAGGCACTCCTGCCCAGTGCGTCCAACGCAAAGCTCCGGCACTCGGTCGTCGTTCGAGAAAAACACGCCACCATTTCAATGACACCCGGGAACAACCGGCAGCGTCCCCCTACCGAGACGCCGCTGCGAAACGTCGTCCTGGCCGGGGACTGGGTACAAACCGGCCTGCCAGCGACGATCGAAAGCGCCGTCTTGAGCGGCTCGCGCGCCGCCGCATGCATTGCCAGCCGAGACGGCGGGGAGAAACCCTGATGCCGCGAATCGCGATTTTCGCGGCATTGCCCTGGGAGTGCTCGGCGGTGACGCGGCACCTGCGCAGAGCCAGCAAGACGAACCTGGAGGGTCATACCGTCTGGAGCGGTGAGAGCGAACGCGGAGAGATCATCCTGATGAAGACCGGCATCGGCCCAGAGCGTGCTGGCCGCGCTGCGCGCACACTTCTCACGACTCGCCGCTTCGACGCGTGCATCTCGACCGGCTGCGCTGGAGCGTTGCAACCGGAACTGCGGCCGGGTGACCTGACTGTGGCAACGGAAGTCCTCTCCTCAACGGCCCGGCAGTCGTGGACAACCGATATCGCACTGCACGAAGAGGCGCTGGCGCTTGCGGGAAGGATCGACCTACCCGCGTACGCCGGCCCGATCTTCTGCAGTCCGGAAGTCCTGGCGGCACCCGCCACGAAACGAGCCGTGGCAAGCGAGTATCGGGCACTGGCAGTGGAGATGGAAAGCGAACCCGTGGCAGAGTGCGCGGCCGGTCTGGAAGTGCCCTTCCTCTCTCTGAAGACAATTCTCGATACAATGGAAACAACGGTGGATCTCGGGGAGAACCTGATCGACCCGGCAAGTGGCAGCGTACGGCCACTCGCTGTGATGAAACAACTCGTACGCAATCCCTCGGCCATCACCGGCATGATGGCTGTCCAGCGATTGAAACAAGCGTCCGAGCGTAGCCTGATCCGCTTTTATGCCGCCTGGCTGGCCACCTCGAACTGAATCTTTTCCAGACAAGGATATGGAATGCGATTTCCTCTGCACATCACAACCGACATGATCAAATGGCAGCTCTCCAACTGGTGGCGCGGTAATAAACGCTACCCCTACGTGCTGATGCTCGAACCTCTGCATACGTGCAATCTCGCCTGTCTCGGCTGTTCGCCCGAACGATACAACGGCGACCTGAAGGATCGGCTGCCGTTGGATGAATGCCTGAAAGCCGTCGACGAAGCGGGAACCCCCGTCGTCTCGATCTGCGGCGGTGAGCCGACGGTTTATCCTGAGCTGCCGGAGCTGGTCGAGGGAATCATCGCCCGCAAGCGGCACATCTACTTGTGTACGAACGGCATTCTGCTCGACCGATTCTACGCGAAGAGCAGGCCGCACAAGCGCCTTTCCATCAACGTCCACCTCGACGGAATGAGGGAAACCCACGATTCCCTCGTCAACCGCGCAGGCGTCTTCGACAAAGCGATCGAGATGATCAAGGAAGGGAAGCGCCGTGGCTATACGGTCTGCACGAACACAACCATCTACCGGCAGACGAACATGGATGAGATCGAGACCATGTGCGCCTTTCTGACCGGGATCGGCGTGGACGGCATCCTGCTCTCGCCCGGTTACCACTACGAAAAGATCAGGGCGAACCACTTCCTCTACAAGAACGAGATCCACGAGAAATTCAGTCGCGTCCTCGAACTCTCCCGCAAATACCGGCTTTACTCGACCCCCCTCTTTCTGGAATTCGCCGCGGGCCGGCGCGATTATCCGTGCACACCCTGGGGTAACCCGACACGCACTCCGAAAGGCTGGAAGGGCCCCTGCTATCTGATCGAAGGCCAGTATTACGACAACTGGCAAGACTTCTGGCAGGGAGTCGATTGGAACTATTGGGAAAGCCGCCAGGATCCACGCTGCCAGAACTGCCTGATGCACTCGGGTTTCGAAGCCTCGGTCGTGCGCAAGCTCGGTGAACGGCCAGCGGATGTATGGACGATGGCAAAGTGGAACTTTTTCGGCTGACCCGTGAGATATATCACCAGCCTCCCGGGGCAGAGCGTGAATCTTCGATTCTCTTGTCGTACCCGGATCGGCTCGTTCAACGCGATCAATTGACGGAGCCCTCAGGCGCGGACGTGCTTCGACGCCATGGCAGACCTTGCGGCGGTTGCAGGGACCAACGCACCCCCTGACGTGACATTCACGGCACCGGGAGGCTGATCACGTCACTTCGCTACAACTCGAGTTGTGTTCCCAGTTCCACGACACGGTTGGGAGGGATATCGAAGAAACTCGCCGCAGACGGGGCGTTACGTGCCAGCAATGTGTAGAGGCGCTTGCGCCATTTGCGCATCGACGAGCGGCCGGTCGGTAGCAGGGTTTCGCGGCCGAGGAAGAACGTCGTCGTCATCATATCGAACGACAGGCCCCTGGCCTGGCAGAGACGCATGACGAGCCGGATGCGTGGCGTCTCCATGAAACCGAAACGCGCCACCACGCGGAAGAAGCCATGCGTCAGGTCGACCACGGTGACCTTCTCCCGATTCGGCACTTCCGGACGCTTCTCGTTCAGGATCGACACCAACACGACGCGCTTATGCAACGTCTTGTTGTGCTTGAAGTGGTGCAACAGCACGGGCGGCACACCCTGGGGATTCGAGGTCATGACCACAGCCGTCCCGTCGACACGGTACGTATGCTGTTTTTCGATATCGGCGAGGAACACATCGATCGGCAGGCCACCACGCGCCAGCATCGCAGCCACCTCTTTTCGACCACGCTTCCAGGTTGTCAGGATGGAAAAAACGACGGTTCCCACCAGAAGCGGGAACCAACCACCATCCACGATTTTGGCCAGGTTGGTGAAGAAAAAGGAAAGATCGAAGAGCAAAAAGAGGCCAACCACAGCGCCGGCCAGCCAGACGGACCAGTGCCAGCGCTCACGCGCCACGATAAAGAAGAGCAACGTGGTGACCGACATGGTTCCCGTCACCGCGATACCATAGGCTCCCGCAAGATTGCTCGAACTCTCGAAACCCAGAACCAGCAGCACACAGGTGGCCATCAACGCCGCGTTCACTTCCGGGATGTAGATCTGGCCGACGGCGGCCCCGGAAGTGTGGACGATGTTGAAGCGGGGCAGGTATCCCAATTGCGCGGCCTGCTGCGTCAGCGAGAACGATCCCGAGATGAGAGCCTGCGAGGCGATGATCGTCGCCACCGTCGATAGCGCCACGAGCGGCAGGAGAAACCAGGTCGGGGCAAGTTCGAAAAAGGGATTTGAAACCTTGTTGCCTTCCGCCAACAGGAGGGCGCCTTGGCCGAAATAGTTCAGCAACAGAGCCGGGAAAGCCACCGTGTACCAGGCAAGCCGGATCGGTCGCGCTCCGAAATGGCCCATATCGGCATAGAGCGCCTCACCGCCCGTGACGCACAGGACGACGGATCCCAGGATCAGGACACTGTGCACGCCATTGCGAAAGAAAAACTCCAGGGCGCGAATCGGATTGAGAGCCGACCACACCAGGACGGTCGTTTGCGGCTGCGTGAGGATGGCAAGCAAACCGAGCGTGCCAATCGCAACGAACCACAGCAGCATCGTAGGACCGAACACAGCGCCCAGGCCGGCCGTGCCGCGTTTCTGCACGGCAAAAAGAGTCACCAGGAGAGCCACAGCGATGGGCTGGATGTATGGCTCGAACGCATGAGTGGCCACCGCCAGCCCCTCCACGGCCGAGAGCACCGATATGGCCGGAGTGATGACGCCATCACCATACAGAAGAGCAGCGCCGAACAACCCAAAAAGAATGAGGGCGGTGCGCCGCTTCGATACGGATTCTGCTGGCGCCACGAGAGCCAGCAGGGCCAGGATGCCGCCCTCTCCTTCGTTGTCGGCACGCATCACGAATACCAGGTACTTCACCGAGACGACGATGGTGAGCGACCAGAACACGAGGGACAGAACGCCAATCACGTTGGCCGGTGTGATCGCCACGGCATGCTGGCCTATGAAGCATTCGCGCAACGCATAGAGCGGAGAGGTCCCCAGGTCGCCGTAAACGACTCCGAGTGCGCCGAGCGCCAGCGCCAACACTCGCCCGTGGTCGGGGGGGTGCTCCAACGTCTGTGGCTCCGAATCCCACGGAGGCGCCGCACCAGACGGCGAGGAAAGGTCCATAAGCCGGCGCCACACTAGCGCATCCCCGGGACCGGTCAACGTAACGCCTCGGCCCGGCATCACGTTTCTGCGGCGTAGAAAGGCAGCAATGTCGCCGAGCGCCACGGCGTAAACCGCATGATCCCGCCTACCTCCATGAGAGATCCCAAATTCTCCCTTGACAATTCTCTGGAGGGTCCCGTAGTCTGTGGCGCAAAAGGGTCGGTTCGTCCGCCGTGTTCCGAGGTTCCATTACGGAACCGTTTTGCCTGATTCGGGCACCACCCAACGCTCTGAATCCGAAAAGGGGGTTCCTGTGAAGATTGGAAGCAAAGTGAGGTCAGCCTCTCGAACGTTGCTCGTTCTAGCAGCGATCATACCCGCGTTCATCGGCACGCAGGCCACAGCGGACGACTGTACCGGTGCTGCACCCGGCAATCGATGCATTCCTGGTGGCGGTGCAAAAAAGACGGACTGCCACCTGGAATGGTTGGTAAACCCAGTCCTGTACGGTCAGAACAGCAGTCCGAAACTGACAAAAGCAGGTGTGCCGAAGAATCTATTTGTCTGCTACGAAGGCGACCGCCGCTGCGACAAGGATCCGATCCTCGATAACGACAGTTGCACGGTCGCGGTCCAACTCTGCATCAACAACGCTGACCCACGTCTCGCCACTTGCTCCTCCAGCCCGATCACGGGCTTCGAGGTGAAAAAACCAAAATTCAGCAGCCAGTGGCCAGCGGACATTACAAATCTGGCTACAATCGAAGATCTTGCTGTCGACGGCTTCGGCATTTCCGTCCTACGGGCGAAAAGTCCTTACCGTCTTGGAAACCCCAACAACACGCCCAATCGCTGCAGCGATCCGTTCGATCTCGTGATCCCCTTGAAAATCACGAAAAAAGGGGCCCGTCGTCCGGGCCGGGGCAGCTTCAAGATCCAGGCGTACACCGAAAGCGGCATCATCGACACAGACAACCTGCGCATCCAGTGCCGCCCCAGCACCTGTGGCAACGGCAAGGTCGAAATCGACCACGAGGAGTGCGAGGACTGGGACCGGAACCGTATCAATGGAGACGGCTGTGACCAGGGTTGTCAGCTCGAGCCCGGTACACCCACGCCGACACGTACCGCGACAGCCACACGGACACCGACGGTCACGCCGACCGTGACGGCGACCGAAACGCCTACGCTCACGCATACAGCCACCAGGTCACCGACAGAGACCAGGACGCCGACGGCGACACCGACCCCATCCTTCACACAGACGTGGGAGCCGACCTACACGTCGATACCGACCTACTCGCCAAGCTGGACCCCGACAAGGACTCGCACACCCACGATCACTCCAACCCGTACGGCTACGAATACCCCGACAATCACCAAGACACCAACCGAGACTCGCACGGTAACGCCGACACCGACGGGAACACGGCCTCCGAAGATCGTCATCGACTCTCCGGCCATGGGTGTTTTCACCATGAGCGCCACCATCCAGATCACCGGACACATCGAAGACCCAGTCCCCAATCAAGAGATCACGGTGAATGGGCAACCGGCAAACAACGGGAATGACAACTTCGCGTACACACTCCCGCTGGACGCCGCAGCGATTTTCAACCCGGCGCTGGTACGGCTCTATGTGCAAGATACGGGCTTCGAGACCCGGGCACGGCATGTCGTCATTCGCGGCAAGTCCACCGCTGCCGATGAGCATGATATCAATGCCATTGCTCTGCGCATCAACAACAGCGGTTTCGCACAATTGGCGCCGGTCCTGAAAGCGGCAGTACCACTTGACCCGGCACAATTGGGACAGATGATGAATCTGCCGATGGTAGTCGACGTAAACCAGTGTGTCACACAGGTCATCTGGTGCCTCTTCCGGATAGATAAGCTGTACATCTACAGCCTCGACACCACGGGATTCGACTTCACCATGCAATCCATGAGCGGCTATGCCCAGGTGAATGTGTCCATCTACAACGTCGCGCTCCACGGCAAGTTTACCGGCACCTCGGATTGCCCGCTCAACGTCTACACCAACCCGCTCGATATCCTGACACAGCAGTACATTTCACCGGCCGCGGATCCCAAGTATCTCGACGTCGACCAGCCTGGTGATCCCATCGTGAATCTCAACAACTTCCGTTGGGACCTCAACACGAACCAATATGCCTCAGGAGGTTTTGGCTGTGACGTCGTCCAAGGTCTCGCCAATCTCTTCGCAGGCGGCACGATCAAAAACATGGTGCACGATAACCTGGTCAGCTTCATGAGGGATCCGGACGGCAATCCGAATGACGAAACCAACGACGCTCCGATCGCCAAAGCGTTGCAGGATGCGTTGGCTCAACTATCCTTGGCCGGAGCCATCGGTGAAGGCATGGGTATCGAACTCGACGCACCATTCAACGTCACCACCTGTGACACGTCCGGTATCTCGCTCCTGTCAAACGCCAATGCGTCGGCTCTGACGCGTGATCCGCGCGCTCCTGTGTTCACCCGCTCACTACACATCGACGAAGCAGTGCCGTCCTACGGTCCCAATACGCCTGTGCAAAACCTGCCTTACCATATGGCCATTGGGCTCAGCAGTTCGGCGTTCAACCAACTCTTCAAGGCGCTGACCGAAGGTGGTCTGCTCAACCTCGAGATGACCTCTCTCACACAAGGCGGACCGCAGATCACCGCGGGAGATCTGGGGGCACTCATCACCGCATTCGACACGAATCCCAACAACCTCCCGGACCTTGATGCCAACACGCCGTTGAAGTTCGTCATCGCCCCGACGGTGGCACCAGTCCTCACCGGCAATCCGGGTCCAAACGGAGAGTTGGTTGAAATGAAGCTGGCCAACCTGCTCATCAGTATCGTCAACGCCGACACCGGTGGCGTTTACATGTCGGTCGGCGCGGACATCAGGACGGGAATCACCATCACCTACGATGCACAGGAGAACGCGCTGTCCATCGGTATCGGCCAGATCGATGGGAATAACGTGCTTGCTGTCGTGATCGACAACCTCGTCGGAGCCAACGAAGCCGAGTTGACTGCCGTCATCCCGACTCTGGTGGCGCAAGCCATGCCTGCCCTGAGCGGCGGCCTCGGCTCCCTGCCATTGCCGGAGATCATGGGACTCGTACCGACCGGCCGCGAAATCTCCAGGTCTGGCTTCCCCATCAACGTGTTCCTCAATCTCGCCGCACCGTAAGCGGCCAAAGCTCGCGCAACGAAGAGAGGGGATGCTCAAAAGGCATCCCCTCTTTTTTTGAGTTCACGTTGGCCCCTTCCGCCCGAATTTGTGGCCAGTTCCCTGAAGCTGTTCTCGTCCTGGCGAATCGGAAATTCCTGCCGGTCACGAATGGAATCCGGCAGTAGGACCAACGGTACAGCCGCCAGCTATGACCAGGGCTCGATGCAGTTGTTACTTGGCCAGGAAAGAACGCCAGGCAATCCCGAGCGGCAAAGAGATTCTGAGGGAAGAAAAATCACGCAGAGTTTCCGGAGTAGGGCTGCGAGGTACAGTATGCTCGGCTCTCGTTGATCCTGTCGCCTGTCACGCGGAAGCGGGGCCTGTTGGTACCGAGGTTCGTGAATAGACGGACGGGAGGAATGAGCTGCCCGGTCTGTACCTTTCCCCCCTCGCCCGGTGCCCTCTCCCCCTTTTTTCAAAAGTGGGGAGAGGGGATGCTTCTGCTTTGCATCACTCGTGCCTTCCCGGGCGGCAGGAGATGCTTGATTTGCCGTCTCTGCGTCAGCCGTGTTGTGCTATCCGCTGCTGTGGTGGTGATGCGGTGTCCGCACTGGCAGTGCACTACCCATCGGGCAGATTCTGGTGTCTGTTCCAGCGCCAAAGCCTTAAAATCCCCGCTTTCCCCTCGCGGGTGGTAAGGGGATGCTTTTTTTCGCATCACTCGTGCTGTCATTTCTCACGAGCATGACCCACCCTGAATCGAGTTTTTCTCACGGCATGACCCAGGCACTCTGAGGACATCCACTTTTCCTGACGACACAAATTCGTTTATTTTCCGCTAGTTACAGGATTTTCTACGCATCCGGGCTATGCAGAACTGCCCGTGCGTTTGCAGCCGGCGGCGTGGGCGGGGATCTCCCGATACCGCTGTTCGGATTGATCTCGGGGAGCCTGGCCATCCCACGGCATCCGGCGTTCATACGGTTCAGTCACACCGATTCTGATCGCTATTCCACCCCTGTTCGTATCCAGCTCTCTGATTTTCCCAGCCAGTTTCGTCGAACTGGCTGCGGTCAGATCGCCCGAATTGTTACCTATCTGCCCGGTCTGTGCCCCCCCAACCGTCCCCTCACTCTCGCAACCCAATTTCTGGGCGGAGAGCGGACATAAGGTTTGTGCTTTTTGCAGTGGCGGCGCACTTCTCATCGAGCAGATTCTGGCAGAACTTTGAGTACCCACACCGGATCGGCTTCGTCACGCCGGGGCAGGATCCGTTTTGCCGAACTCAATACCCTCAGATGGCGCGTGCTGATCCGGTCCAGGTCCTGCCGTACAACGGAAAGAGCGGCCGTACAACGTTGAGGGAACAGCCGCGGAGATGATGGGAGAAAGGACGGTGGTTCGGGGGAATTACGCTCCGGCATCATGCAGGCGGACAGTGGGGAATGTCCCGGAAAAGTACGCACCGATCTCTCGAGCGTACCCAGGACGGTCCGCAAGCATCCACTTAGAGTCCTGCCCGAGTAGTGGATCACGGGTTGTCACCAGGTTCACACGTGCGTTATCGCGTCAGGAGGTAGTCGCTCCTCGGTTTCATCGTCCATCCGTTCTCGCAGGGTCACTCACTTCACCTCGGTGAATCCATTGGGCAAAGTCACCTCTGAGTCAGGGATCGACTTCTTTTCGAGCACGAACTCCTGATGCGTGTAACCTGATGATGTGAGCGCCTGGACTCGCATCGGCATCCCTAAGGAGAAAGCAAGCTCCAGGGAGAGGTCCATGATCGCATCTTTGGAATTACTTCTGTCCGGGGCCAAGCCATGGATATCTTTCGCCAATTTCATCAGGCTCGAATCCTCTTTCGAGAGCCAGAGGCGAACAAGATCTGGCTTCTTTTGCAGTTCGTACCCCTCAGTTTTGAACCCCCTGATAGTGATGTTACTACCCGTCGGACGGAGAGTCGGGGCACCGGGACTCGGTGTCGCCACAGGTGCACTTCTACCCAAGGGGAGAACCTGGTACGCTTTTTTCTTTGGGTCCACGAAGCGCATCAACTTCGAGGAAAAATCCACCAGTGCAAACAGATCTGTACGGCCTGGAACCTGCGCACTCGTCCTTGCTTTGTTCGCCTTGATAACAAGATTGGTGGATTGAAGGGTTACTCCGGAATCTGGCTTTTCGGAAAGCTCCTGCAGACGCTCCACCGGAATCGAAAAGAGGTTCATCTGGTCGCGGGCCTTCTCTCCCAGAACATCAACAATCCGGTCGGACGCCACATGATAAATCCGCTGTGACAGAATCCCCTGGAAATCCTCCGCATGTGCAGCCACCGAGAATACGGCGACAAACAGAACTGTGACAATTTGCGTCAGCATCGAAAGTAGTCCTTTCCGACTTTGAGGTGGATCACAATGTAGAACCCGCAAACGGGGTAGTCAAAGACGCAAAATGTTCGAACGCTTCGCCATTTCCGAAGGACGGATGAAAGAAACCGGGCATTTTTCGCACCAGAGCTTGTCAAAAGGTCGAAAGCGCGGCGCTTCGACCCGGACAATCAGAAGGAGCGTTGATGTCAAGCCAAGCCACCGATACGGCCATGTCCTGGGACATCGTGGTTCCCGCACAATTCTTCGGAGATAGAAATCACAACGTCTTCAGCCCGGAAAAGCGTTTGATGTTGGCCGTTCTCGAAGATGCGGTGTTCACCGTATTGAAATACGCCGGTCGCTCGAGCAAGCAGGCCAGGCGTCTCGTGCGCGATGTCGAGAAGTGGACGGCCCAGAGAAATGGCCAGTGGCCGTTTTCTTTCGAGAACATCTGCGCCGTCCTGGATCTCGATCCGGAGGCCCTGCGAGATCGCCTGCGGCGTCTCCAGCTACGCGGCGAGCGGCATGGTCCCGAGCGCATCTTCCCCTTCGTCGCCCAGCACCGCGTCGTCGGACGCCAACACCGCGTGGTCCTTTCTGCCGCCCAACGCCGCAAACTCGCGGCCGCCGGGTAGCACGCCCCCGAGGGGCGGTGTCCCGCCCGCACCGCCCCTCCCCCTTTCCTCCCCTTCACGCTCGTGCGGCGGGCACATGATGCCCGCCCCCACGCACTCACCTCGCCTACTTGCCCGAGCCCTGATCCCCCGTTAGTGCCGAACCGCGCCCGGAACCGGCGCAGAACAGGAGTGACGGGATGGAACTCGAACTCACCGATACGGAACGCATGTTGCGGGACACTTTCCGCAACTATTTCATGCAACAGATCGAGCCGCACGTACCCGCAATGGAATCGGGTCAGATGCTGCCCTACGAACTGATGCGCGACATGCATCAGGCGCTCGGGCTGGACGCCATGATGGCCTCCCTAATGGACGGATCCCAAAGTTCCAGCGAGAAACGGGCGGGCACCAACTTCGGTTTCGATCCCAACACGACCCGATATGCGCGAACGACTTTCACTGTCGAAATGGCGCGTGTCAGCCCGGCGTTCGCATTGAGCTACGGCGCCAGCCTGGGACTCTACGGCGGCAACGTGATCGGCAAGGGAACACCAGAGCAGATCGAACGCTTTGCCCGGCCCGTGATGCGGGCGGAAAAAATCGGCGCCTGGGGTCTTACGGAGCCGGAGGCAGGCAGTGATGCTCTGGGCGGGATGAAAACCACAGCACGCCATGACGGTGATTCCTTCGTGCTGAATGGCAGTAAAACGTTCATCACGAACGCGCCCTACGCTGACCTTTTCCTCATCTATGCCCGGGTCCAGGGGGGAGAGTTGGACGGAAGCATTCAGCCATTCATCGTCGAACGGTCGACCCCAGGCCTGAGCACCGGTCCCGCCATGAAAAAAATGGGGATGCGAGGCTCTCCGACAGGAGAGATCTTTCTCGACGAGGTCAGGGTTCCGCGCGATCAGTTGCTCGGCGGTGGCGTTCGCCAACGCGACCACGTGAAGTCGAGTCTGGCCTCGGAACGCCTGGGCCTTGCCGTCCTCGCCTACGGTATTGCCGAGCGTTGTTTCGAGATTGCTCGCAACTATGCCATGCAACGGCGGCAATTCGGCCGGCCCATCGCCGAGTTCCAACTCGTGCAACAGCGTCTTGCACGTATGTACGTCGCCCTCAGCAATGCGCGCCGGATCGTCTATGCCGATTATCTCGCGGGACGGACCCTGCGGGAGTCGGTCGCCGACATCTGCGCCGGCAAGCTCTACTGCGCCGAGGTCGGGACCTACGTCGCCTTCGAAGCCATCCATATCCTCGCCGGCAACGGTTATATGGAAGAATATGTCGTCGAGCGTCTGGCACGCGATGCCAAACTCGTCGAACTCGGCGGCGGCACGACAGAGATCCAGATCCTGACGATCGCGCGAGAGATTCTCAAGAAAGAATAGGCACTTCCGTCTGGCATTCGACCCAGTGCCGGTACCCGCCACCGGGACAAGCCGCACTCGATGTGTGGGTTCTTGCAATGCAGGACCGCGCACCAAACGCCGCTACCCGTCGCATTGCCCGTCACGAAGACAAACAGAAATCCCCTTGTTGCGCGGGAAACGGCGCGTCGTTATTCTGGAACGGACTGGTCAGTTCCGGAATTCCAATCGACGATGCGTGGCAGAAAAAAAAGTGACAGTACCCGGCAGGCCATCCTGCAATGCGCCTGCGAGATCTTTTCGGAGCGTGATTTCCACGAAGTCTTGACGGACGACATCGCCGAACGTCTCGGGATGGGCAAAGGCACCATCTACCGTTATTTCGCATCCAAGGAAGATCTTTATCTGGCCGCCATTACCGACGGGTTGCAGGGCCTGCACGACGCGGTCACCGTAGGGCTGGAGCAGGATGCATCCCTCGAAATCAGTATCGAGACGTTGGTGCAGACCCTGGTCGGCTATTTCTGGCGCAAACGAGATCTGTTCATCTTGTTGCACCGGCTCGAAGCAAAGCTGCCGGCCTCGAAACTCGCAGACTGGCAGTCACAGAGGGACGGCGTCGTCCGCATGGTCCAACGCGTGCTGAATCGCGCCGTGGCACGGGGCGTAATTCCGCGTCTTCACACACGTCTGGCTGTCGAGGCATTATTTGGAATGATTCGCGGTGTCTGCCTCTATCGAGCAGACAGCGACCGGTCGGAAGAAGTCGTGCGGCTGGTGACAGGCATGTTTCTCGCGGGCATTGGCGTTTCGCCCCCCAGCAAGGGACGCGCTCTGCGACGTGGTCTTCGGATCGTTGAAGGAGGACATTCCCATTGAACGCGCAAATGGTCCGATGGGTCATCTGGATTTTTCTTCTGGGGTTGCCGATCGGCGGATGTGACAACCGCAGCACCGAAGCCAAAGCCGCGGAGGCGGCACCGGCGGAGGCAAATGCGAGCGTGGCCGTCACGGAGGCTCTGGTTTCCGTCCGGCCCAGTTCACGCCTCGTCAATTTCGTCGGCACCCTGTTCGGAAATGAGGAAGTCACCATTTCCAGTCAGGTCGAGGGTCAGATCGAAGCTCTGAGCGCCGACCTCGGAGATCAGGTCGAAGCGGGACAGGCCCTGGCCCGGATTGACGACGCACAGTGGCGCGCCCGGCTGCGCGAAGCCGAGGCCCGATTGGCGAAAGCTCAGGCCGATGCGGCCCGATCCAGACAACTCATCGGCACCAGCATCATTTCGAAACAGGAATACGAAAGCGTGACGACGAATGCGGACGTCGCACGCGCCCAGCGAGACACACTGCTCATCAGCATCGAGCACTCGCAGGTGGCTGCCCCGATCCGAGCCGCCATCGCAAAGCGGTTCGTCTCGGTCGGAGAGTATGTGAGACCCGGAACACCCCTCTTTACGCTGGTAGCGCAGGACCCGCTCAAGTTGCGCGGTGAAATCCCTGAACGTTTTGCACACGAAGTCCGCCCAGGCCAGGCCGTCCAGGTGAAAGTTGACGCCTACCCTGATGTTGTCTTTCCGGGGCAGGTCACGCGTATCAGCCCCGCGTCGAATCCACAGAATCGCTCGGTCGCCCTCGAGGCACAGATCGGCAATGCCGATCTGCGACTGAAGCCCGGCTTCTTTGCCAATGCAGCGGTAGTGACACGCTCTGATGATCACGCTTTGATGGTGCCACAGGAAGCGGTCATCTCCTTTGCCGGTGTCACCAAGGTATTCGTCATCGACAACGGCGTCGCTCGCGAGAGGGAGGTGACCACAGGGGGCCGCGGAACCAGCGGAATGATCGAAATCACCGATGGCCTCTCGCCACAGGAGCGCGTTGCCGTGTCCGGCCTGACAAAGCTGGGCGACGGTGTTGCGGTCACCGTCAAGAGCGAGGCGGATGCGAAAGCCGAAGCCCCAACGCCGGGAAACTGACCGGATAGCCATGATTCCCATGTGGATGCGGGCATCGACGGTGATGTGGCATGAGCCCCCGGTGGATCGCCGCCACCTGCATCTGTTTTTTCTGCCGGCGGAATCCCATCTGAATCGGAGCAATCTGCCATGAAGTTCGTCGATCTCTGCATTCGCCGTCCCGTATTTGCCACGATGCTCATCAGCTTCCTGGTGGCACTGGGCATCTTCTCCTATCGCCTGCTGGCCGTCGATCTCTTTCCCAACATCGACATTCCGATCGTCATCGTGTCGACCACGCTGAAAGGCGCCAGCGTGGAAGAAATGGAGTCCAGCGTCACCAAAGTCCTCGAAGAAGCGATCAATACGATCGAAGGAATCGACGAGCTTCGCTCCACGACAAAAGAGGGCTTCTCGCAACTCATCGTTTGGTTCCACCTCGAACGGAACCGGGAAGCAGCCGCCCAGGACGTACGGGACAAAGTCGCTACGATCATCTCGAAGCTTCCCACAGGCACAGACCCGCCGATCATCACCAAATTCGACGTCGAATCCTCGCCCATCCTCTCGATCGCCGTTGCGGGCAATCGTAGCCTGCGCGAAGTCACGGAAATCGCACGCAAGCAGATCAAGGAAGACCTGGAAACATTGCGCGGAGTCGGTTCGGTCACACTCATTGGCGGACTGGAACGGGCGATCAACGTCGAAGTCGACACCGACAAACTGGCCGCCTATCGGATCCCGATCGGCCAGGTGAAGATGGCACTCCGCTCGCAGAATCTCGAGCTCCCCAGCGGGCACGTCGATCAGGGCAGCAAGGAACTGACCCTGCGGACGATGGGCCGTCTGCAAAGCGCAGCCGATTTCCGCCAACTGATCGTCGGCAACGTACAAGGCCGTCCTCTCACCATCGGCGATATCGCGACGGTGGCCGATTCATTCGTGGAGCCACGCACCATGGCCCGTCTCGACGGCAATCCGGCGGTCTCCCTGATGATCCGCAAGCAGAACGGCATGAATACGGTCGAGGTGATCGAACGTGTCAAGGAGCGCCTCAAAGAACTCGAGCCGGTGCTCCCCTCCGACATCCGGATGTCGATCATCCGCGACCACTCTCGCTTCATCAAGAAATCGATCGAGGAAGTGCAGTTCCATCTCATCCTGGGCGCCATTCTCGTCAGCCTGACCGTGATGCTGTTCATCTCGAACCTACGGGCCACGATCATTGCCGCCATCGCCATCCCGACTTCCATCATCTCGACGTTCACGTTGATGCAATTGATGGGCTTTTCGCTGAACAACATCACGATGCTCGGGTTGGTTCTCGCCACCGGTATCGTCATCGACGATGCGGTCGTTGTCCTTGAAAACATCTTTCGCTTTGCGGATGAAAAGGGCGTCACGCCGCGCCAGGCGGCCTCGGCAGCGACCAGGGAAATCAGCCTTGCCGTCATGGCCACCACGATGTCTCTCGTCGTCATTTTCCTCCCGGTGGCCTTCATGTCGGGCCAGGTGGGCCGGTTTTTCAACAGCTACGGCATCACCGTGGCGGGTTCCATTCTCGTATCGTTGCTCGTTTCCTTCACCCTGACGCCGATGCTGTGTTCACGCTATCTGAAGATCCATCCCAGGCAGGCAAAGTCGGATCGTGGCGTTTACGCGGCCATCGAACGCATATACGGCCGCATCCTGGGGTGGTCGCTCCGGCATCGCTGGGCGATCGTCGTGCTGTCCGTGGTCACAGTGATGGCCACGATCCCCCTGGCCCAATACGTGGGCAAGGATTTCCTGCCCCTCGACGATCAGAGTGAGTTCGACGTCGTCATCCAGACGCCGGAAGGTTTCAGCCTGGCACGAACCGACAAGACGTTCCGAGACCTCGAGGCGGAATTACGCCAGCTTCCCCATGTGCAACACTTGCTGACGACCATCGGGGACCCCACCGGAATCCTGCGCGCCGGCGAGGGTCCGGTCACGCAGGGATCCGTCTACGTCCAGCTCACCGACCTCAAGAAACGTAAGGAAACACAGTCCGACCTGATGCAACGGACGCGCCAGGTGCTCCTCGACTTCCCTGACCTGCGCGCCAGCGTGCAGCCGATCAACCTGTTCATGAGTGGCGGCCAGCGCTACACAGACATCGAGATCGATCTTACCGGCCCGAGCCTGCAAAAGCTCGAAGACTACTCATCGAGCCTGATGGCCGGCATGCGCAAGGTTCGGGGAATCGTCGATGTCGACACCACGCTGTCCGTACGGCAGCCTGAAATGCGCGTCGCAATCAACCGCCAGAAGGCCTCTGACTTCGGAATCAAGGTGGAAGACATTGCAGCCACGTTACGCACACTGGTCGGCGGCGAGCCGGTAACCAAGTACAAGGAAGAGCAAGAGCAGTACGATGTCTGGCTGCGCGCCCGACACGCCAACCGGCAAGACATCCAATCGTTGCAAGACCTCGAGATCGCCTCGCCCACCGGCCAGCTCGTGAAGCTGTCGAACCTGGCAACTCTGAGCGAAGAACGCGGCCCGGCGCAGATCGACCACTTCAGCCGCCAGCGGAAGGTCACCATCGTGGCCAACCTGCAAGGCCTTGCCCTTTCCGAAGCCATCGCACAGATCAAGCCACTGCTGAAAGAACTCCAGCTCCCAGCCACCTATCGGGCAGAATTCAGTGGTCGAGCCAAAACGCTGCGGCAGACCGGCGAGAACTTCAGCATCGCATTTCTTCTCAGCCTTCTCTTCATGTACATGATTCTGGCAGCGCAATTCGAAAGTTTCCTGCATCCGGTCACCATCCTGTTGGCGCTGCCACTCTCCATCCCTTTTGCGTTGCTGTCGCTCGTGCTTCTGGGCGAAACACTCAATATCTACAGCATTCTCGGCCTCTTCATGCTCTTCGGGATCGTCAAGAAGAACGGCATCCTGCAGATCGATTATACGAATACTCTGCGCACCCAGGGCATGGAGCGCGATGCGGCGATCCTCGAAGCGAACAGTGTGCGCCTGAGACCCATCCTCATGACCACCGTCATGCTGGTGGCAGGCATGATTCCCATCGCCCTTGGCCAGGGCCCGGGCGCCAGCAGCCGCGCTTCGATGGCCAAGGTGATCATCGGCGGTCAGACGCTCTGCCTGCTGCTGACCTTGTTGCTCACACCCGTTGCCTACTCGCTGTTCGACGATCTGGGTCGCAGCCGGATTCTCTCCCGCCTGCGCGAAACCGTCCGCGGTGTAACCGGCCGGTTACCCGTGCTGAACGGCGGGTGAGCGCGGACGTGACGCTGTTCGGAGCGCGTGCTAGGAGCGGACGACCATGAGGAGGGGGCGCGTGAAGGTTCTACGGCAAGCACTCGTTTGTGTGGCACTGAGCCTGTGCGGTACGGCGTTCGCGGAGGTCTCGGATCAACCCCTGGCCCCTCCCGCAACCGAAGTCCGATTGCTGGACGAGCACCCCAACTGGCTCGAAGCGCTGGAGGGTTCCTGGTCCAGCGAACTGCCGGACGACATAAGAGAGGCGAAATCCTCCAACGCACACTTCGGACTCCTGCTCAATGCTTCGATGCAGCCGACAACGCTGTCGCAGTGCATCGCACTGGCATTGAAGAACAACACCGGACTCCAGGTGCAGAGACTCAATCCGATCGCAGCCGCCAACAGCGTGCGCCGTGCGCGAGCCATTTTTGATCCCGCTCTTTTCGCCACCATCAACAAAGACCGGATGAACCGGCCGGCAACGACGTTCCTGACAGCCGGCGGCGAGAATACCCTCATCAACCAGAACTTCACAATGAACGCGGGGGTCCGAAAACTCCTCCTCACAGGAGGCGATTTCTCAGTCCAGTTCAACAACAACCGCCTCTACACGAACCCCTCGGTCGCCAACCCGGTGGTGCCCGTTTACACGACGTCACTCGGCGCAACCCTCCAGCAGCCCCTGTTGCGCAATTTTGGTTGGCAATACGCGCTGCTGCTGGTCGAAGTGGCCCAGAACGTCGAACAGGCTTCCTTCTTCCAGTACGTCGCCGCACTGACGAACCTCGTCGCCAATGTGGAGCGCGCCTACTGGACCCTGGTCCTCGCCGTCGAAAACGTGCGTGTGCAGGAACAAGGCCTGTCGGTCGCTCAGGAACTGCTCCGCCAGAATGAGGGAAAGTACAAGGTCGGGGCGCTGCCGCAAACCGCTGTACTCGAGGCGCAGGTGGATGTGGCCGGACGAGAGGCGTTGCTCATCCAGGCCCGCAATGGCGTTGACGTTGCCCGTGACACGGTGCGTGCCCTCATCAATGCCAAAGATGAAGACACCGGCATCCTGTTGATGATCGATCCGATCGACCGTCCGACGGTAGAGCCATTCGCCATCGATCTCGAACGCAGTCTGCAATCGGCTCTGGCGCAACGGCCCGAGTTGTCGGCTGCACGCTACGACATCGAAGCCAGAGGACTGCAACGCAAGGCAGCCCAGAACCAGCTCCTGCCTCAATTGAATCTCGTGGCCGGAATCGGCCTGAACGGAGTCGCAGGGACCGATGCGAAAGTCCGCAACTCCTTCGTCTCGCCGACACCCGGCGTACCACCTCCAACGATTCCCGTGAATCCGACGGTAATCGGCGGGTATGGCGATGCACTGGGGCTGCTCTCCGATGGTCGATTCTATAACTACGCCATCGGAGCCACCGTGCAGGTTCCCATCGACAACGCGCAAGCCAAAGCCGACTACACACAGGCCAATATCAATCTGGCACAATCGAAACTGACCATGCAGCAGTTACAGGAAAGTGTGACACTGGAAATCAAGAACTCCGTCAGTAATCTGCAAAGCGATCTGAAGAGTATCGAGGCGACGCGTATCGCGCGCCAACTGGCGGAAGAGAACGTTCGCAACCAGCGTGCTCGCTATGATGTTGGTCTGGCCACGACCAAAGACCTGCTCGATTACACCGACCGGTTGACTCGCGCACAGTTCGCCGAAGTCCAGGCACTGGCCACCTACCACCGGAACCTTGCAGAAATGCGGCGTGTCGAAGGCACTCTGCTCGAAGCCCGCAACGTCGTCGTCGAACGCGCCACCCAGGAAAAGGTGCCCTGGTGGGCAATGTTCTGAGCAAAGCCTGCCGGCTTCCCTGATTGTTCCGGCCGGGGGAGAATCCGGACACGGCATCCTGCTCTCTCGACACGGCGTGACTCCTCCGGTATCGCTCGGCGCATGCCGGAAGACCCCCCGCAGTACACGCCTGGCTCGATCGTCAACTGCGTCGCCTACCAGGATGGACGCAGCCTCGGGCAGGTTGCCCTCGACGATATCCGCAGTGTCATCGAGTCACCGGAACAGTTCATCTGGATCGGGCTGCGGGACCCCGATACCGCCATGTTGGCCAGAATCCAGAAGGAATTCGGCCTCCACGACCTGGCCATCGAAGATGCGACACGCGCCCACCAGCGGCCAAAGCTGGAAGACTACGAGGATTCCCTCTTCATTGTTTTACGGACCGTAGAGCTGATCGATGAAGAAGTGGTGTTCGGCGAGACTCACGTGTTTCTGGGGGCACGCTTCATCGTCTCGATCCGTCATGGTGTCTCCACATCCTACACTCCCGTCAGGGCCCGCTGTGAGGCCACTCCATTACTCCTGCGCAAGGGTCCGGCCTTTGTCGTATATGCCCTCATGGATTTCATCGTCGACCAATACTTTCCGGTCAGCGACGACCTGGAAACCAGACTCGAGGAATTAGAGGAGGAGATTTTCAGCAACCGCTTCGACAGTGGAACAACGGAACGGATCTACACCCTCAAGCGCAATCTGGTGGCGCTCAAGCGCGCGGTGTCCCCTCTCGTCGAGGTGTGCAACCGTCTGATGCGCTTCGACAGCCGGATCATCCCGGAAGACGTGCGAGTCTATTTCCGCGACGTTTACGACCACGTCTACCGGATCAATGAAACGGTCGACAACCTGCGCGAACTCCTCACGACTGCCCTGGAGGCCAACCTCTCCCTGATCGCCGTGCGCCAGAATGAAGTGATGCGCCAACTTGCGGCCTGGGCGGCCATCCTCGCCGTGCCAACGGCGATCGCCGGGATCTACGGAATGAATTTCAGGCACATGCCCGAGTTGCACTGGCGTGCCGGGTATCCGTTGGTCCTCGGTCTCATAGGCGGTACGTGTGTCTTTCTCTACCGGCGTTTCAAACGGATCGGCTGGCTCTAATCGACTTTTTTGTCTTGTATCGGCGCTCAGCGGTCTTTAATTACCCGGCATGCCGCATGCGTCCTCGCCCGCCGTCGCGATGATCGAGCCTGCGGATACGGATCGTATCCTCAAGAAATCACGGTGGACGAAACACTGTCCGGCACGGCTACGCATCGCGCTTTTCGTGCGTCTGGCAATCGGTATTTTCGTGTTCGAAATCGCCCGGCCGGCAATCCTCTTTGCCGAACCCTTGAAATCGCTCGACGAGTGCATCACGACCGCTCTCGCACAGCATCCGAGCCTGAAAGCGGGTGCTGCTTCGGTCGACGCGGCACAACAGCGTGTCTACCAGGCGGTTTCGGGTTATTTGCCACAAGTATCGGCCGTTTACGCCGCGAACCGCAGGTATACCAGTATAGGCGCGCAAACCGGCACCGGCACGAGCCGCCTCAATCAGACTTTCAATTATTACAACACGGGCGTGAGTTTTTCGCAGATGCTGTTCGATTTCGGCCGCCAGCTCGACAATATCCGTGCGGCGCAAGCATCGCAGGAATCCGTAGAAGCCGATCTTGCGAGCCAACGCGAGACGGTGATCTTTCAGGTCAAGCAGGCCTACTTCGGAGTACTGGCCGCACAGCGCCTGGTCGGTGTTGCCGAGGAAGCCTTGCGGCAGAGCCAGCAGCATCTGAAACTGGCTCAGTCGCGCCACGAAGTCGGTTTCGCTCCGCGTTTCGACGTGACACGGGAGCAGGTCCAGCTCGCTTCGAACGAGTTGGACCTGCTCAGCGCCCAGAACAACGTCGCCATCGCGCGCGAGACCTTGCGCAACGATATGGGGCTGGACGGTCCCCTCGACTTCGATGTTACCGACGTGCCCGAACCTGACGTGGTCGATATCGATGAGGCAGCCGCACTGGCCCGCGCCTACAACGGACGGCCCGAAATCACCGGCTTGCAAGCACAGGAACGAGCCACAACCGAGATCGTGCAGGCCCTGCGCAAAGACTATCTGCCCAACATCACGAGCAACGGGATTTACCAGTGGACGGGCAACCAGTACCCGTTGCAAGAAAACTGGAACATCGGTGCCAGCGTCAATGTGGCTCTGTTCAACGGTGGGCTGACCCGCGCGCAGATCGCCGAAGCAAAGGCCAATCTGGCCACTCTCCAACACAACGAATCTCTGCTGCGACAGAGCATCGCTCTCGAAGTCCGCCAGGCCATCCTCAACTTACGCCAGGCGGGACGCAGCATCTCGGTGAGCGCCACAGGGCTGCGTCAGGCGAGAGAAAATCTCGAACTGGCGGAGGGACGCTATCAAACCGGCGTGGGCAACATCATCGAGGTCACCGACGCACAGGCCTCTCTCACGAAGGCCCAGGCACAGTACGTCCAGAGCATCTACAACTACCGCAGTTCCATGGCGGCTCTGGAACGAGCGATCACGCATCGAATCGGACCAGATGACACCCTTGCGAAACCATTGACGTCACGATGAAGCATCCACCCATACGAAGATCCTTGTCGATTCTGCTCCCGGCGTTCCTGCTCGGCGCCTGTGGGTCGAACAAAACGGGGGACACGGCCCAGGCCCCGAGCCTGGCCGTTCCCGTGAAAGTCGTCTCTGTGGTCGAACGTCCGGTTCCCGTTCAGATTCGCGCCATCGGCACCGTCGAAGCCTTCTCGACAGTCACCCTGATGCCACAGATCGATGGGCAACTCGCAGAGATCCACTTCCGCGAAGGCCAGTGGGTTTCTCGGGGCGACCGATTGTTCACTATCGATCCACGCCCCTTCGAGGCAGCGCTGCGCCAGGCTGAAGCCAACCTGCATCGTGCCCGGGCGGAGCTGGACAATGCCGTTGCCGAAGCAAAACGCAAAGACAGCCTGGCAACCCAGGGTTTCGTTTCCACCGAAGAGAACGATGCGGCACAGACCCGTGCCGCGTCGCTACGTGCCTCGGTAAAAGGAGCCGAGGCCGCCTTCGAGACGGCCAAGCTGCAATTGCAGTACTGTTACATCGATTCCCCGATCGATGGGCGTATCGGCGAACTCCTCGAACATTCGGGAAACGTCGTGCGCCGGAATGAAACCCGTCTTGCGGTCATCAAACAGTTGCGTCCCGTCTACGTCGGCTTCTCCGTGCGGGATCAGGACCTGGCCGAGGTGCGGCGCCGCGCGGCATCGGAAACCCTCGAAGTCGAGGCCATCATCGACAAGGGAAGTGAACCCGTGCGCGGGAACCTCACCTTCATCAACAACGCCGTAGACCCGGACACCGGCACCGTGTTGCTGAAAGCCGAATTTGCGAATGCCGACGAGCGGCTATGGCCCGGGCAATTTGTTGAGGTCCGTCTGACCCTGCACATCGAACCGAATGCGCTCGTGATTCCACTCGGCGCCATCCTCACAGGACAACAAGGAACATACGTGTTCGTGGTGAAAGCGGATTCCACGGTGGAAGCGCGCGGAGTCACAGTGGGTCTCGATCTCGGCGGTGAGGTAACGATCACCGAAGGGCTTGCGGCCGGCGATCCGGTGGTCACGGACGGCCAGATCCGTCTTGCGCCGGGAACCAAGGTCGAGCGCAAAGACAATCTTGCTTTCCCGCCTGACGCTTCGGGAGGCATACGGTGAGCAACGCCGGAATGGATCCTCGTCCGGCGCAGGTACCGCAGCAAGGCTCCACGGGAGTGAGCTTTGTCGAGCTCTTCATCCGGCGTCCCGTCGCGACGACGCTGCTGATGCTGTCGTTCGTCCTGTTCGGGATCGTCGGCTACCGTGCCCTACCGGTCAGCGATCTACCGAACGTAGACTTTCCTACCCTGCTCATCACGGCCACACTCCCCGGTGCCAGTCCGGAAACGATGGCCTCCGCCATCGCCACACCGCTCGAAAGACAGTTCTCGACCATTGCAGGCATCTCGTCGATGAACTCGGTCAACTCACTCGGAACGACCCAGATCACCTTGCAGTTCGATCTCAGCCGCAACATCGACGCGGCGGCGCAGGACGTACAGGCGGCGATCACTCAAGCTGCGCCGCTACTGCCGCCCGACATGCCGAACCCGCCGGTCTTTCGCAAAGTGAATCCGGCCGACCAGCCAATTCTCTTCATCAGTCTCACATCAGCCACCCTGCCGCTCTGGTCCCTCGACGAATATGCGCAAACCCTCATTGCCCAGCGCCTTTCCATGGTGCCGGACGTCGCTCAGGTGCAGGTGTACGGTTCACAGAAGTACGCCGTACGGGTGAAGGCCGATCCGCGCGCTCTTGCCAGCCGCGGTATCGGCATCGACGAGGTCGAACACGCCATCCGCACAGCCAACGTCAATCTGCCGACAGGGACTCTGCAAGGCAGGCAACGGCGGTTTACCGTCCAGGCCACGGGGCAGCTCACCGAAGCGGCGCCCTATCGGTCGATCATTGTCGCCTATCGGAACGGCTCGCCCGTGCGGCTCGAAGAGATTGCAGAAGTCATCGACGGAGTCGAAGACGATCGCGCAGCCTCCTGGTTCGCCAATGCCGAGAAGTGGCAGCGTTCCATCATGCTCGCCATCCAACGCCAGCCGGGGACCAACACCGTGCAGGTGGCGCACGCCGTACGTGCGTTGCTGCCGCAGCTACAGGAGCAACTGCCGCCATCGGTCGAAATGCACATCATGTTCGACCGCTCCGAGTCGATCATGGACTCCGTGCGCGACGTGCAGTTCACCATGCTTCTGGCGCTGACGCTGGTGATCCTGGTCATCTTTGTCTTCCTGCGGAACCTCTCGGCCACGGCGATTCCCAGTCTTGCACTGCCCATCTCGATCGTTGGGACCTTCGCGTTGATGCAGCCGCTGGGATTCAGCATCGATAACCTGTCCCTGCTGGCACTGACTCTATCGATCGGATTCGTCGTCGACGACGCGATCGTCATGCTGGAGAACATCGTCCGGCACATGGAACGGGGAGAGGCACCGTTCGAGGCCGCCATCAACGGCGCAAAAGAGATCGGCTTCACCATCTTGTCCATGACGATCTCTCTTGCCGCCGTCTTTATTCCCGTGTTGTTCATGCCAGGAATCCTCGGGCGGCTGTTTCACGAGTTCGCCGTCGTCATCTGTATCGCCATCCTGATCTCGGGTGTCGTGTCACTGACACTGACACCGATGCTTTGCAGCCGTTTCCTGCGGGCCGGCGCCCACGCAAACCACGGCCGGCTCTACACGGCGACCGAGCGTGTTTTCGACGGCATGCTGCGTGTTTACGAACGCACGTTGCGCATCGTACTACGCCATCGTGCCGCCACCATGACCATCTCGCTCGTGATCCTCGCCGCCACGGTGTGGTTGTTTGCGCGTGTGCCCAAGGGCTTCATCCCCAACGAAGATCTTGGCGCCATCTTTGCGGTGGCCGAGGCTGATGAGGGAGTCTCGTTCCCGGCGATGGTGCAGTACCAGACGGCAGTGGCGAACATCCTGCGCGCAGATCCTGCCGTCGGCGGGTTGTCCGCCAATGTGATCGGCACGAACGCGAGTGCCGGCAGCACCGTGAATCAGGGGCGGTTGTTTCTCTACCTGAAGCCGCGCAATGAGCGTGACCCTTTGACCACCGTGCTGGCACGGCTACGCCAGAAGGTCGCTGCCATCCCGGGGCTGCGTGTCTTTCTCCAGGAGCTACCCACCATCCGTATTGGCGGACAACTGACGAAGAGCCTGTACCAGTTCACGCTGCAGAGCCCGAATACCGCTGATCTCTACTCCTTTGCGAATCAACTCGAAGGCAGACTGCGCAACCTGCCGGAGCTGCAAGACGTCACGAGCGACCTCCAACTGCGTAATCCACAGCTCAACGTCGTGATCGATCGTGACAAGGCAGCCACACTCGGCATCAGCGCCGAGCAGGTCGAACTGGCGCTACACGCATCCTACGGGGATCGCTGGATCTCGACAATCTACGCGCCGAACAACCAGTACCGTGTGATCCTCGAACTCGGCGAGCAGTTTCAGACGGATCCGACACAGGTCCCATTACTCTATCTGCGCTCGTCGAAAGGCCAACTCGTTCCCCTGACGACACTGGCGTCACTGACACAGAGCATGGGTCCTCTGACGGTGAACCATGCCGGCCAACTTCCGTCTGTCACCATCTCCTTCAATTTGCGGCCCGGCGTCGCATTGAGCCAAGCCGTCGATGCCATCAGCGCCGCAGCCCGGCAGACTCTGCCCTCGACGATCACCACGTCCTTTCAAGGCACCGCACAGGCATTCGCCTCCTCGCTGACCGGCCTGTGGATTCTCCTTCTTGCCGCCATTCTGGTTATCTACATCGTGCTCGGAATCCTTTACGAGAGTTTCATCCATCCCATCACGATCCTGTCCGGATTGCCCTCGGCAGGATTCGGCGCACTGGTTACCCTGCTCCTCTTCGGAGCGGAGTTGAACATCTACGCCTTCGTCGGCGTCATCATGCTGATCGGCATCGTCAAGAAGAACGCCATCATGCAAATCGACTTCGCGCTCGACGCGCAGCGCAACGAGGGAAAGAACGCATTCGACGCCATCTACCAGGGCTGCCTCGTGCGGTTTCGTCCGATCATGATGACGAGTATGGCAGCTCTTCTGGGGGCTCTACCCATTGCCTTTGGCACGGGCGCAGGTGCCGCAGCACGACGGCCACTCGGTCTGGCCGTCGTCGGCGGACTCCTCTTTTCGCAATTGATCACGCTCTATCTGACGCCCGTCTATTACACGTACCTGGAAGGCGCTGCGCGGCGGCTCGGACGTTGGCGCCTCGCCCGGAGCACACAGGATCTGTCTCCTCCCGCAACGGAGGGACATCATGCGTAAGTGGATGGGGGTCGCAGCGGGACTCGTTTTGCTGGTGGGCGCAGGTGGATTGCTCTACTGGCAGCAGAAGGACAGAGTCTCACACCCCGTTTATTTGACGGAGGTGGTAGATCGCGGCACCATTGCGACCACGGTCACCGCAACCGGCACGCTCAACCCCGTCACTTCGGTGCAGGTTGGCACCTACGTGTCCGGCCCGATCATCGCCATCGACGTCGACTATAATTCACCCGTCACGACAGGGCAGCGCGTTGCCAAGATCGATCCACGTCCCTTCCAGGTAAAGGTGCAAAAGGCCGAAGCCAATCTGGCCACGGCGCGCGCCCGGGTGGACAAGGACGAAGCCGATTTGCAACTGAAAGCACTCACTCTGCAGCGCAATGAGGAATTGCGTAATCGCAACCTCATCGCACAGAACGATGTCGACACGGCACGCAGCGACTACGAACAGGCGCGAGCGCAACTCGCGCTGGACAAGGCGGCTGTTCTCCAGGCCGTCGCTGACCTGGAAGATGCAAAGATCAATCTCGGATACACGGACATCCGCTCCCCGGTCGAAGGCGTCGTGGTGTCGCGCAACGTCGATGTGGGGCAGACGGTTGCGGCAAGTTTCCAGACTCCCACCCTTTTCCTCATCGCCCAGGACCTGACCAAGATGCAGGTCGACACGGCAGTCAGTGAATCCGATATTGGCACGGTGCAGGCCGGACAGCCGGCGATTTTCACCGTCGATGCCTACGGCAGCAGGACGTTCAACGGCTCGGTAATTCAGGTGCGCAATGCGCCGACCACGGTCCAGAACGTCGTGACCTACGATGTCGTGGTAGCGGTGGACAATCCCGACCTGGAACTGAAACCAGGGATGACGGCAACCGTGACACTCACCACGGCACAACGGAACAATGTCCTGCGCATCCCCGTGCGTAGCCTGCGTTTCAATCCAAATGCGACACCCGCCAGCACCCCGTCGCCGCAGGGGATGGAATCCACACAGAAAACCTCACGTACCGTGCGGTTGGTCGAAGCAGGCGACAAGCTGCGCAAGATCGATGTGCAGATCGGACTCCGCAATGAACAGTACGCGGAGGTGACCGCAGGCGAACTCCATGAAGGCGACGAAGTCGCGGTGGCTCTCCAGCGTTCCGGGAAAAAGGCGTCACGCCCATCACTGCCCGGACAGGTGCGTTATCGCTGAAGACGCCCGCGACAAGATGGCCCATCACCACCAGTCCGACCAGGTATGCCGAAGGGCCGTAAAGAGCCCATGAGGCAGGATCACTCGATCAAGAAGTCTACCCACCACGAGATGCCAGGAATGCATTCGACTCGGACGGACTGATCCATGCTCATCGAGGTCCGCGATCTCTGGAAGATTTACGCACAAGGCGATGTGCGTGTGGAAGCGCTGCGCGGGGTGTCGGCCTCCATCGACGCGGGTGAGTTCGTGGCCATCATGGGCGCCTCCGGATCGGGCAAGTCGACCTTCATGAACATCCTCGGCTGTCTCGACCGGCCCACACGCGGCTCGTATCGGCTGGCTGGCGTCGACGTCGACAAATTGCGGCCGGACGAACTGGCCACCATCCGTAACGAACGGATCGGCTTCGTATTCCAGAACTTCAGCCTGATTCCGCGTACTCCTGCCGTAGAGAACGTCGAGTTGCCGTTGTTCTACAGCGACTTCCCCCTGGGCGAGCAACGCACCCGCGCACTGGCCGTCCTCGCCATGGTCGGGCTGGAGGGACGTGAACATCACTTGCCGAATCAGCTCTCCGGAGGCCAGCAACAACGGGTGGCTATTGCCCGTGCGCTGGTAAACGATCCGCCTCTGCTTCTGGCAGACGAGCCCACGGGAAATCTGGACACACGGACGAGCAACGAGATCATGGCGCTGTTCACGCATCTCAACCAGGAGAAGAAGATCACCATCGTTCTGGTGACTCACGAACCCGACATCGCAGCGTATGCGGGGCGTGTGATCACCTTTCGTGACGGCCAGATCATTTCGGACAAACGACAATGAAATTGCTGCGGATGACCTTCCATGTGGCCCTTCTGGCGCTGCGACGAAACAAGATGCGATCGGCATTGACCATGCTCGGGATCGTCATCGGTGTGGCAGCCGTCATCACCATGGTCAGCATCGGGCAGGGAGCAAACTCGGCCGTACAGACGCAGATTCGCAGTCTCGGCACGAATCTTCTGATGGTGATGCCCGGTGCCACGACAGCAGCCGGCGTACGCTCCGGCTGGGGTGGGGTATCGACACTGACCGTGGGCGATGCCCAGGCGATCGGCAGAGAATGCTTCTCTGTAGCCGCTGTCACCTATTTCCGCCGCCAGGTGGTGCAGGCGGTTTCGGGTGAACTCAACTGGAGCACCGTCGCACAGGGAACGACTCTGTCGTTTCCCATCGTGCGCGAATGGAAAGTCGCGTCTGGCAGCTTTTTCAGCCAGCGCGACGAGGAGAGCGCAAATCGGGTTGCCGTGCTCGGTCAGACCGTGGCGGAGCAGCTCTTTGGTGAGGGGCAGGACCCGATCGGCGCGACGATTCGCATCAAGGACGTGCCGTTCGAGGTCATCGGAGTTCTGGAACCGAAAGGCCAGACGACGTGGGGACAGGATCAGGACGATTTGATCATCATTCCCTTCACAACCGCCGAGCGGCGGGTCTTCGGATCGGAAATCTTTGGGATGGTTGATCAGATCTTTGCCTCGGCGGTCAGCACAGAAGAAATCCCGGAGGCGGCAGCACAGATCCAGGCCTTGCTCCATGAACGCCACCGTATCGGTCCCGGACAGGAAGACGATTTTACCGTGCGCAGTCTGAACGATATGGCGAAGGCATCGGAGAGCGCCAGCAAGGTGATGACGAATCTGCTGTTCAGCGTCGCTTCGATCTCGTTGCTGGTCGGTGGCATCGGGATCATGAATATCCTCCTCGTTTCGGTCACGGAGCGAACGCGAGAAATCGGTATTCGTATGGCAGTCGGAGCCAAGGCGCGGCATATCCTCCTGCAGTTTCTGGTCGAGGCGGTCGTACTCAGCATGGTGGGCGGCCTGGCGGGAGTGATTCTCGGGATCACCAGCGCATACGTAACCTCGTATATCGCAAACTGGCCAACGCTTTTGTCACCGGCGGCAGTCTTCGGATCGTTCCTCTTCTCCGGAGCAGTAGGAGTCTTCTTCGGCTTCTACCCGGCCCGCAAGGCATCGCGGCTCGATCCGATCTCTGCGCTGCGATACGAATGAACGGGAAACCAGGTCCTTGATTCAACCTGCCGTCATGGGGTGATTTCGAGTCCGAAGAAGATCTGGGCTGCCGCCAACAGGAGAGCTGCCGCGCCAAAAAACGGATGGATGGCTCGCACCAGTGCCTGATTCATCCACCGTGCAGTAAGCCAACTGGCAAACAGCGCAAGCATCATCGCACTGCCGATTTTGAAGTGTGCACTCGCAGCGACATCGAGATCGGGCCGAAACCGCCACGTGGACACGACACCACCAACCCAGCTCGCCAGATTCAGGAGGACCACCACGGGTGCCCAGTGTCTGTGCCGTGCCAGGAGATCCGGTGCTGAGCGGCGGTCATGGCGAGCGCGTAGTCCCAGGATGCCGACGTACATGAGAAGTCCGAGAAAAACTCCACCGACGATCGGATGAACATACGGTGCAAATGACAATTTCAGGTTCTCCCTTTCTGGGAAGAGCCAATGGAAATCACGACAACTTTTCCTGCAGAATCTGGCAACTCATCTGGCGGCCGCCTTTGTCACCTTGACAGATCAGAGGCCACTTCCTGCATCACGCGTGTGGCATGTGCCAGTTCGTCATCGGTAATGGTCAACGGAGGAGCCAGACGGACAACGGTATCGCGATGTAGAGTCCAGTTCAGAATCAGTTGTCGATCCAGACAACCGGCGGTGAAGCGCCGTACCATCTCGGGGGTTTCAAATTCGAGAGCGAGGAACAGTCCCAGTCCTCTTACTGCCTGAACCCGGCCGTCGAGTGCCTCTCGGAGCTGAGCCAACCAGTTCGCTCCCATGACGGCAGCGCGGTCGGCCAGCCGATCGTTCACGAGAACCTCGAGAGCGGCGAGTCCAGCGGCGCAAGACACCGGATGACCACCGAACGTCGTCACATGTGCCAGAGGAGGATCCTCGGAAAGTGTACGCATCACATCGGGGTGTCCGACAAAGGCCCCGAGGGGCAACCCACCGCCCAGCGCCTTGGCGAGAACGATGATGTCCGGCTGTAGTTCCCAATGGGCGCAGGCAAACATCTTGCCGGTACGTCCGAAGCCGGTGATCACCTCATCGGCAATCAGCAGAGCGCCCACCTCATTGCAGCGATGCCGCAGTGCCGCGAGAAACGAATCGCTCGGCACCCGAACGCCGCCTTCGCCCTGGATCGGCTCCACGATCACCGCCGCGACATCGTGCTCGATATTGCGCAACGCATCTTCATCATCGAAGGGGAACAACTCGACGACCGGCAGTAACGGCCGAAAGGGATTCTTGTAGAGGGAATTTCCACCGATCGAAAGCGCACCAAAGGTATCGCCATGGTAACCACCTTCGAAGGCAACGAAACGCGGTCGTTCCGTATACTTTCTGGCAGTCTTCAGCGCACCCTCGATCGCTTCCGCCCCGCTGTTGGTGAAATAGACGACGGAAAGGTTCCCCGGAAGAAGTTCGGAAAGCCGGCAGGCCAGCTCCGATTGTGTTTGCTGGATCATCTCTCCGTAGACGGACACATGGAGATGCTTCTGGATCTGGTCCTCGATTGCGCGCAACACCGCCGGGTGGGAATGCCCCACGTTGGCCACACCCATCCCGGCCAGCAGATCGAGATAGGCGCGGCCGCTCGTATCCCAGATCGTACTCCCGAGAGCGCGGTCCACGACAATCCCCATGGGCTGGCGGGAAGTCTGACAAACGTGAAGGAGAAAAGTCTGCAATGAGGGGTCCATGTGGGGCACCCTACCCGAAGAACGGGCTTCTGGATATTTCGGAATCGTCCGAAGACGGAAATTGCACGGATTGTAATTTCACGGGAGGAACCATTCGGCAATGCGCGGGCGCCCGCCCTGCTGCCAGTCCAGACCCGGCGTCTGCATGTCACCGAGGCGGCAGGTCCGGTGCACGCCGCACCGTCGTAACAAGCGGCTCATCGATGATTCGTTGTCGCTCGACATGGCAAGACCCGCAGCCTCGAGGAAGGGCTGGTAAGGCGCAAGCAACGCAGGGATTTCATCCGGATTTTCGAGTGGCTGGAGCCGGATACAGCGATGGAGGCAGGTGGGCAGGAACTGCGCACGCGGTTCGACACTGATGCTCCATGCGGTTGAGGATGGACTTTCAAGAAGTCGAAAACCCGGTTGCCATTGCGCCGCTTGACGGAAACGCTGGATGTCGACCATCTCCTCATGGGAAAGCCGGCGCGGCGGCAGTCGGGTAGCCCAGCGAGACAAGGCATCCGCGAGCAACTCGGCGAACCTCTCCCTCATAGGTTCCGGAGCCTCCAGCCAACAGAATTGGGGGGACAGACACCCTTGCTGGTCCCACAGTGTCACATCGTACGCCAGTCGCTCGGCTGCGATGGCAGCGCTCTCCCGATCGGCCAACACAGTACGGTCAATGACGGCGAAACTGACACGATGGCCATGACCGATAAAACGGGAACGAACCCGATGTTGAATCGCTTCGAGTGTGACATTCGAGCCCGAGGCAACGACGAGATCCGCTCGCCCGAACGCGATCTCCTCGAATCGTCCATCCCCTCCCTGCCAATGCGCGACGCACAGACAGGCGGCCAGTTCCGGATCGTACAAGTGCAACGATTCCTGGAGGAGAGTCGCCGAAAGAGGATCACCGCTTGCCGGCTTGATCAAGCCGGCCGACTTGATCGCCAGGGTCAGAAGCATGGGGCTGGCAGCCAGGAATGGGATGTTTCCGGCAAGAACATGCGTGATGAGAGGGGCGCTGCCGCCGGATCTGGCGCGATCCACCCGATTTCGCGTGCCGAGCTCGCGATCGAGAAGTTCAGCGATGAATTCACCGCGCAGCGGCAGGAGCTGCAATGGCAGACCATGCCGGATCATCTCAGGGGAAAAGCCGGTGAGCGCCGGCAACTCTCGTTCCGCCCGCACGCGGAACGGATCATCCGGATCCAGCCAGCGTGTCACGAGGCCATCCAGAGAATCCAGAACGCTGGAAACCGGCACCGAACGTAGCCGGCCGGCTGCCTCACGCGTTCTGGTAACTGCCGCATCCAGTCCTGCCGGATCCATGGGATCTGCGGTTCCGGTACGTTGCGGCTGAGTCATGGCGAAACGATATCGAGCGAGAAACGGCAACGCTACGGCGGAAAACCATCACGCTGAAGAACATGCTGGCAACGGCAAAGACTCCCATCATGGGATGGAGGAACAGCCTATGCCAGCCTGTGGTCACGCTCCCCTGAGCACGGTCACGAACTCCGCCACGACCTCTACCGTCTCCACATCTCGCGCCGACAGCACGATCGGCGCGTAGGCCGGATTGATCGGCGAGAGTGTGACTGTGATGTGCCGCCAACCTCCGTCCTCATCGGCCGCCTTCCTGGAGGAATACCGCTTGACGGTGAACGCGCCGCCCGTCTCAGGGTCCGCCGGACCGCGATACTGCACCAGCACGATCTTCCCCTGTCGCGTGCCCGCGGGCTTCGCGCGCATCACCATGTAGTCGCCGTCGTGGATCATCGGCTCCATGGACCGCCCGACGGCCCGGCAGACGAACATCCGATCGTCTATCCTCCCGACGCCCTCGGCCTCCACCCATGCCTCCGGCTCGACGGCCTCGCTGCTGCCGAAGTAGCCGGCCGCCGCCTTCAGCGTGTACAGGGGAAGCAGCGTCTTGAATGCTTCGCGCTTCACCCGCTCGTCGTCGAGCGAAATCAGCCGGAGCTGCGGCTCCGGGCGCGCGCGAATCAGCGCGTCCGCAAGATCCGCCAGCGACCGGACACCGGACGCAAGCGCCGCCTCGAGCTTCCTCTGCTGCACGAACAGGTAACGCCAGTGGCCGTACTTCGTGGCGCTCATCTTCTCGCACCACAGGTAGGCAGCCTCGCTCTTGAGCGCGGTGTTCGACCGAATCTCGCCCTTGGTCTCAGCGACCCACATCACTTCGCGGCCGTCAGCGTCGCGGGCGGCGATGATGAAGTCGGGATAATACTGCCGCGGCCGGTTATTCTCGTAGTAGGTCACCGAGAAGCCGAGCCGCTCGTTCTTGAAGTAGCGCACCACGTCCTTCGCGCCGTCCAGGAAGTCCGCGAAGCACTTCTCGAGGTTCGTGTGGCAGGGAACCTTATTGGTGTGGCAGCGCTTGCCGTCGGCAACGATGCCGGTCCATTGGAAGCGCCGCAGATTCGCGCTGTCGAGCCACTCGGGATTGCCGAGGATCGGCACGGCTTCGACGCCCGCCGATCCCGCCCCACGGATGGAAGTTTCAAGTGCGTCGAGCGCCTGGCGCCGCCAGTAGTAGATGCCTACGTCGCGCACGTCGCTCTTGAGTCCCCCGGCCTCCAGCGGCACCACCCTTGAGTCGAGGAATCGGCGCGACACGTCCAGCAGCTCGTCGAAGGTCGGCCCGATTCCGAGTTCTCCAGCCGAACCCGGGTTCGTTTCCTGGTACAGCTCCTCGGCCATCAGGAATGCGGTGCGGAGCACCGGCCATTCCTTGCGGACTTCCTCGAGCGTCATCACGGCCTCGGGCGCGCCGCCCACCACGGACCGCACGTGTACGTCGGGCGGCATCTGCTTCGGGTCGAGCCGTATCTGCGGCAGGTCCTCCACGCGGATCACGTCGGCAAGCGGCTCGGTGACTCCCACCGCCCACGAACGCACGTTCGGGACCTGCACGCGGAACTTTGACTTCTTCGGGTCCGCCTCGATCCAGACGGGCTTCTGCCCCCACTCGCCGGCCTTCGGCCGCCTGCGTCTCTCAACGGGGAAGCCGACGAACGGGATACCGAACGCATCCATCGTCTCCTCGCTTCCCTCCGGACGTTCCTCCAGCGGCTGGTTCAGGACGTCGTAGTTCGTGCGCCGAAGGCCCCGGCCGATGATCTGCTCGGTCAGGAGCGGGGAGCCGAAGGCGCGCAGCCCGAGGATGTGCGTCACGCTTTTCACGTCCCACCCTTCAGAGAGCATGTTTACGCTCACGATGGCACGCACGTGCTCGCCGGGCTTTCCCTTCGATCCGACGGTGTTCACCATCTCACGGATCACCGCTTCCTGGCCTTTGTCTGCGTCGAATACCTTCGAGTCGATCTGAATCGTCACCCAGCGGGAACGGTCCTCGTCGTCGGGGTTGCGCAGCAGCTCATACTCACGCGTCAGATGCTCGAAGACCCAGGCGGCACGCGTGGCGTCGCTGGTCACGCACAGCAGCACTGGCGCCGGCCCGCGCATGAAGTCGAACGAGCCGGCCCACTCGTCGTGGTCCTTCTTCCACGACGAGTAGATGCTCGCGATCGCACCCCTGCAAGAGCGCAGGTACTCCTCTTTGGTCTTCGCCCCCTTCACCAGGTCCCAGAGGTCGAGATAGACGCGCCCGTGCTCGTCAGGGTCGGGTAGCCGCACCACCTTGACCAGTCCGGACTCGAACGCGTCGTACACCGAGAAATCCGACACCAGCCATTCGAAGAGCGTCCCCTCCGGCCTGGCCGATCCCGAGCCGTACCACGGCGTCGCCGAGAGGTCCATCACCAGGCTGACCCGCGCGGCCTTGCCGATGCGCTCCAGAATCTTGCTCCACTTGATGTACTCGGGATCCTCGCCCTTCCTCCCTCGCTTCTCGCCGTAGACGTGGTGTGCCTCGTCGTTGATCACGACGACGTCGCGCCAGCCGCCGAGCAGCCGCCGGATCGGCGCATTCGGGTCCTGCCGCGCGCGGCGCTGCATGGCGCGAAGCACCGCCTGCGGTACGAATCGGCCTTCCTCGAGCGGCATCTCCCCCTCGCCGATCCAGTCCTCGCGCCTGGCCTCGAGCGGGATGCCCTGCCAGTTGCGCACCAGCACGTTCGGGTGGAACTCCTCCCGGTACTCGGGCGGCACCATCTCGAAGGTATCGTACAGGTTGTGCTCGCCCGCCGGGTCGAGCCCGTCGCCGCGCGGTTGCCCACTCACGCGGTCACGCACCGTGAGGTTCGGCACGAGCACGAGGAAGTTCGCCGAGAGCGACGAGCCGCTCACCTTGCGCTTGTGCAGCGTTGCCCAGGTGACGAAGAGCGCCATCACCACCGTCTTGCCGGTGCCGGTGGCGAGCTTGAGCGCGTAGCGCAGCAGGTCGCCAGTCCCGGGCATCCTGCGGCGGTTCTGCGCCTCGTAGAGGTAGATGACCGTCTCGACCGCCTCCTGCTGGCAGAAGAAGAAGCGCTTGCCGAGCGCCTTGCGCTCCTCATCGCGCTCGAACCACCACTCGAGCAGGCGTCGCGTGACGATCGCCGTGCCGGGGTAGCCCGACTCGCGCCATGCGCGCACGTCGTCGCGGAGCTGGTTGACGAAGTCGTTCTGCTCGGCGGCCGAGGCCGAGAGGTCGTCGAAGAGCTGAGCCTCCTTGCCGACGACGCCCGCGATGCCGCCCTTCACATCCTTCGCCGAGGCGAGAAAGCGCATGGACGGCCGGCGTCCGGCAACGAGCTTCGAACGCCCGCCCGGGAGCAACTGGTAGTGCTGGGTTGGTTCCCGGAAGGCGTCGCAGATGACGACACGATCGACGACGTAGGCCATCGCGCTGTGCTCCGCTGTTATCCCGTCGTCGCCAGGGTGACGCTCAGCGGATCCGCGACGCGCCTGGAGGCGTCGAGCACCTCGAAACGGACGACCCCGCCGTCATAGCCAAAGTCTGCGATGACACCCGGCCGAACCTCGTCGCTTTCCTTGATGCGTTCTGCTCTGAGCCCGATCACGAGCATGTCCGTTTCCCGGTCATAGTGAATCTTCATCACGCACCTCTATGAGCGTCCGGTTTCCACGCCCGGCTCTTGTAACCTCGGGCACGTCGATCGTCCTTTCGGCCTCCTCACGCTCGATCTCGCGCTCGGCGAGATTGTCGAGGGCATGAGCGGTCCAACGGCGCACACTCATGCCAGATCCCGCACCACCGTGGACTCATTGCCGTACACGTCCACGACCTTCACCGCGACGCGCTTGTAGCCGCGCACCGGGAACGGCTCGGAGGTGAGCTTGAGCCTGTACTCCTCCGGGTCCACCTCGGCCCTGAGCGCGGCTTTGATGTTGGGTGTCTTCTTGAAATCGAAAAACATCTGGCAGTCCACGAAGCAGTCGCCGTCGTAGTCCTCGTCGAGGTACCAAGCCGAGACGTAGCCCGAGTCAGCGGCCTTGTACTCGGTGGTACGGCGCTTGCGGTCGAAGAGCGCGACGCCGTTGAGCGTGACGCGCATCTGCTTCTCTTTGCCGTTCTTTGCAGCCGTCACCTCGATGTCCGGCAGCGCGAGCGGCGAGAAGAGCATCTCCGGCTGCGTCGCCTTGAGCCCCTCGGCGAGCGTGTCCGGGCGGATCATGATCAGCTCGACCTTCACCTTGCCGCGCTTCTCCAGCGCAGACTTCACCTCGCCGACGTTCGCCTCGAAGGCCCAGCCCAGCACATGCACCTCGAGGATCCCCGATGCGAGCGCGTCCTGAACGGCGTCGTTGATCTGCTTGGCGGTGACGCGGCCCGAGAGCGGCCCGACCGAGATTGCGATCTTCTCCTTCTCGGTCTCCGACACCGCGTGCACGAGCCCTGTCGCGCCTTGGATCGCCGCATCCTTGCGGTAGAGGCGGCAGATCACCTTGATGTAGTTCTCGAGCTTTGCCTCCTCGCCAGCACCCGGCTCGCGCACGACGTAACCCTTCCAGTCCTCGACCGAGTAGCGGCCGAGTGACATGACCTCGAAGGGGCCGCAGACGCGGATCGCATCGGGGTCCACCTCGGGTTGATCGACCAGCTCGACTTTTTCGGGCTCGAGGTCGTAGGCCAGGCTCTTCAGCGTGATGCGGTTGACCGTCTTGTAGAGGAAGTTGCCCGAGACCTTGCCGTTGCGGGTCTTGAAGTGCGCAAAGGTGCCGGAAAGGAGTCGCTGACGCGCGACGTTTACAGCGACACGTGAGGTGTCGCAGGTAATCCAGCGCCGGCCGAGGCGCTCGGCGCAGTATGCCGTCGTGCCCGAGCCGCAGGTGGGGTCGAAGACGACGTCGCCGGGGTCGGTGGTCATCGCGATGCAGCGTTCGACTACTTTGGGTGAGGTCTGAACGGCATAGAGCTTTGCGGCCGCAAACCCGCTGATGACCGTGTCTTCCCAGATGTTGGTATACGGAGCCAGTGGAAAGTCATCCGCATAACGCCTGTAGCGGAGGCGTTTGCCTACAGCGATCAGCCTACCCTTCGCCGCGAGTCGGTGTCGGCCTTCCAGTCCAGTCTTCCAATGGGTGTTCGGTGGCAGCGAGTACTTCACGCCCTCGAACTCGAAAGGCTCTGATCCTTCTGCAGATTCTCCCTGAGAGGAGAGATCCCCGGGCATGAATCTGCGCGCTCCAACGATTAGCGGCGCAACGCCGGCGTTCTCTTCGTCCGTGATCCGCCGCACCGATCCGTCAGGCAGCTCCAAGAGCGTGTACTGCTCCTGAATCGTGTACTGCGGCCGCGGCATATAGAGCTGACGGTACTTGCGAGATCCCTTGTCCCTAGCGTACCAGAGGAGTCGGTCAAACACAGCGCTCAAGCCCGCACCGCCCTTCCCCGACGTCTTGTAGAAGACGACCTCGGCGACAAACTGCTCGGCCCCGAAAACCTCGTCCAACAAGGTTCGCGTGACGTGGGCGTTCTCGTCGCCCATCTGTAAAAATATCGATCCAGTCTCCGCAAGAAGCTCGCGACAGAGGTACAGCCGTTCTGCGAGGTAGGACAGGTACGAGTGAATCCCCAGCGCCCACGTATCCCGAAACGCCTTGATCGTGAGCACGTCGTCGGCCTGGTCTTTCTCATCGTTCTTCGTTGAATCCACCCGCTGCTGGAAGTTCGAGTCGTACTTGATACCGTACGGCGGGTCGATGTAGATCATCTGTACCTTGCCGCGCAGGTTCTCGTAATGCAGCAGCGACTCCATCACGTGCAGCGAGTCGCCGCAGATGAGCTTGTTCTTCCAGCCTTCCTCGTGAGTGTAGAACTCGACGCGCTTGCTCTTGTCGCTCTCGCGCAGCGTCTTCTCGAGGTCGGCGAAGAGGTGCCCCTGCCGCGCCGCGCCGGATTTCTCCTCAGCCGCCTTCCGCGCCCGCTCGATGATCTGCGCGATGCGCGACTCGGAGACGATCTCGTTCCGCTGGAGCGGCAGCACCGGTACCTCGCGCCGGTTGCGTTTCCCGGCCCAGAAGAGCACCGGGTCGGCCGCCGGATCCATATCCACGACTACCGGCCGCTCGTCGCCTTCCGTGAGCTTGCCGACTACGACGGCCTTGCTCCAGCCGTTGTCCATCGGCAGCGTCACCACCTGTTCGTCGGCGGGCAGCAGCGGCGTGTGTCCGGTCTCGGGCGTGCGCGGCTCCTTGATCTCGTCGAAGGTGTAGCGGGTGACCTTCTTCTCGGTCCTGGGCTTCTTCGGGGCTCTGGCCATGTCGCGTGGTTCCTTATCACTTCCTGGTGGCGGACCGAAGCCTACGACCCTTGACCGTCAGCCGGTACTTCTGCAGTCGGCTCGTGGGCTTGCCGGGGACGGTCATTTCGATCAGGCCGGCTTCCAGTGCCGGCAGCAGGTACGTCTTCCGGAAGTGCTCGTCGTCCTTCAGCCCAACCGCCTTCTGGAGCGCTTGTCGCGTCATCTCCCCGACAAGGGCGCGGACCAGCCGGACTTCCGGGGTGACTTCCGGGGTGACTTCCGGGGTGACTTCCGGGGTGACTTCCGGGGTGACTTCCGGGGTGACTTCCGGGGTGACTTCCGGGGTGACTTCGGATCCCGTTCGCGCACCGGCCGCCGCCCGCACCGCGGCACTCGGCCGGAAGATCGCGGTGGTGAACCCGTTGGTCTCCCACGCCGGCTCCGGGTAGCCCCCCGCGCGCGCCTCGTCGCGGATACGCCTGACTCCGGTACCGGCCTTCTCGATGAAGTCGATGCGGTAGAGCAAGTCCGCGATGAGCGCGTTGCGCCGCACCGCCTTGTGGCCCAGGTCGGGCAGCGTCATGCCCTTGGGCAGTCCGCCCGGACTCACGACCTCGATGCGGTCGGTGTAGAGCTCCACGAAGACGTTGGCACCGTCCATGAACCAGTCGCGATGCATGACGGCGTTGATGATCGCCTCGCGTAGCGCCTTCATCGGGTACTCGGGAATGTCCTGCCGTTGCACGGCTTCGATGCGCCAGGCGGCGCGCGTGTTGCGCGCGACGAAGCGCATCGTGTCCTCGATGTCGGCCACGATGCCGCCGTCGAAGTCCTTGCGGTCGAGCACGTCAGCCTTGCTCGTGCCCCGCGCCAGCAGGCAGGTGATGTACGCCTGATTGAAGAAGTGCCGCACGTTCTTCGCGAAGAACAGCACGCCCGCGTTGCGAAACAGGAGCTTGCCGCCGGCGCGTTCGGCGGCCTCGATGTTGACGAGCACGTCCTCGGTGCGCGGGCGACCGGTGATGCCGGAGAGTCGGAGCCAAGCGTTGTACTTCGCGCGGTCGAAGTCCTGCGGGTAGCGGAAGCGCGGGCACGGGGCGAGGTCGAAACGGATCGCGCCCTCGGCGCGGAAGAAGTCACGGATCTCATCGCGAGAGAGTTTCTGCGTGACCGCTCCTTGCCGCCAGAAGAAGCCCTCGCTGCACTGGACCGGCTTGGCGTCGCTCGCGCGCACGTGAACGACGAGGACTTCACCGACCGGTTCGACCACGACGTGAAGTGGCGGGTCGCAGTTGCGCGCCAGATCCAGGATGCGGGCACGCAGCGCGTTCGAGTCCCTGACCCCGATGATCGCGCCATCGTCGCGCACGCCGAGCAGGATCCGGCCGCCGATAGTGTTCGCGAACGCCACCATCTCGCGAGCAAGCGATGCGGACAAGTTCTCCTTGAATTCGAGCGTCGTGCCTTCGCCCTCCTGGACGAGGATGCGCAGATCGGACGCCGTGAGCCGCGGCACGCGGCTCATGGCGTGACCGCCCGGCCCGCCGTGCACATGCCGCGGTAGTCGCAGGTGTCACACTTCTTCGCGGCTGGGGTCACGGGCAGCGCGCCGGTACGCAGCGCCGCGGCCGCGTCGCGCGTGCGTGCCTTCACGTCGTCGATGAAGTCGTCGTCCACGGACCGCGGCTTGCGCTTGCGCTCGTCCAGCTCGTAGATCTCCACGTAGTCCGGCCGCCGCCCGGTGAGGTCCTGGTAGCCAAGTGCGTAGACGTGGAGTTGCGCTTCGGTTACGTCCTCCTCCTGCGCACGTTCACTCGACTTGAGATCAACGATGGTCGTCTCTCCGGTGTCCACCCGGCGCACCAGATCGATCCGTCCGACGATGCTCACGCCATCGCCAAGACTGATCTCGATCTGCTTCTCCGAGAACTCGATCTTGTCGAAAAGCAGCTCGTTGTCCTTCAGGTAGTCGCGCAGCACGCGCTCGGCCGTTGCCTCGAGCTTCTCGCGCAGGGCGGGGTACGCGTAGGGGGTGTGCAGGTGCGTCTCGACCAGCCGCGGCACTTCGCCCGCATCGGCCACATCGCCGCGAATCGCACGCACGTGCACCTCCGCGAGTGCGTCGTGCAGCGACTTGCCGTAGCCCAGCGCCTCGTGGATCGGCGCGTTGAAGCCGTACAGCACGCGCAGCTTGAACTGGTAGGGACACTCGAAGAAATACTTGAGGTCGGAGAACGAGAAGACGACGTTCGCCACGCCCGTGCGCGGCTCGGGTGGCAGGCGCTTGCGCGTGGAGTAGTCGGGGACCTTCCGCTTGACGTACTTCGAGGCGAGGACGTTGGTCCAGAAATCCGACGCAGCCACATACCAGTTGTTCTTGCCCGCAATCGGACCCCACGTGAGGTGCAGAAACTTCTGGCTCCTCGTCATGGCCACGTAGAAGAGGCGCCGCTCGTCCTCGACGGTGCCCTCGAATCTTGCCTGTTTCCTGATCCCCGCGCGTGGCAGCAGATGCCACACCGTGCGACCCCTGCCCTTGGCGGAGGGGAATCGGTTCTTGAGGAGCGCGGGCACGAACACCACCGGCCACTGCATCCCCTTCGCCTGGTGTACGGTCATGATACGCACCGCATCCGGATTGGCGTACTGGTTATCCTGCCAGCCCTCGGGGTAGGCGTCCTCGGCGCGGTGCTGAAGGAAGTTGGCGAACGATGCGTACTTCTCGGCGGGTTTCGAGTGGTAGTTGATCGTCTCGTAGTCGGAGATGAGCTGGCTGAACTTGCCGAGGTTGTAGAAAACCACCTCGCCCCGCCCGTTCGGCACGCGCTCCTCGCGCACGCCGGCCTCATCGAGAAAGGTGAGGAAGACACGCTGGATCGAGTACTGGCCCCAGCGCTTCTGGTCCTCGGCGGTGAGGGCAGCCTTCGCTGCCGCGATACCGGCTACGGCCGCGCGCAACGCTCCGGCATCAAGGCCCAGGCCGGCATGGAACCATGCCTGCTCGACCGCGGTTTCGGTAACACCGGGGCGATCCCCCATGAAATAGAAGAGCTGCCGCGCCGCCTCCGCCTCGCTTGTGCCGAAAAGATTGGTCATCCCCGTGACCACGAACGGAATCCCGGCTGCGCGCAGTGCTTCGGTGATCGGTTCGCCGTTCGCCTTCACGCTGCGGAGGAGGACCGCCATGTCCGACCACGACAGCCCGCGCTCCCTGCCGTCCTCGGTGAAGGCCACCCCGCGCAGCGCCTGGGCCGTGGTGGCGATGTGCCGCGCTTCCTCGGCAGCGTTCGCGAAGGACAGGGCAACAACGTCTCCCGTCTCGTACGGCTGGGCGCCCGTTGGCTTCATCGCCTTTTCGAGGCGCACGACGTTCTGCTCGATGAACGGCCGTGCGGTCTCGACGATGCCCTCGCTGGAGCGGAAGTTCTCCTCAATCGGGATCTGCTCGACGTCCGGGTAACGGGACGCGAAGGTCAGGATGTTCTCGACGTCGCTGCCGCGCCACTGGTAGATCGTCTGATCGTCGTCCCCGACAACGCAGACCCGCGCTCCCAGTTCGTGCAGCGACCAGACGATCGCCTCCTGGATCGGGTTCACGTCCTGGTACTCGTCAACGATGACATATCTGACTCGTTCGGAGAGCCGGTCGCGGACGTCCGGGTCGTTGGTGAGGATGTCAACGGCGGCTTCGAGGATCGAGGAGTAGTCGAAGTAGCTGCGTTCGTCGAGCAGCGTTCGGTAGCTCTCGAGCCCGTCAACGATGGTGCAGCCAGTCAGTTGCTTCTGCTCGATGTCGGCCTCGCGCAGGATGGAGAGTGCCGTCGTGTAGCGCTGTGTGTCCGTGTAACGCCTGAGCGGGGCGCCGGTCAGATCGGTCGAGGTCGTGAGGCCGCTCTGCTTCGAGTGACGGTCCGCAAAGAGTCCCTGCTGTACTTCGTTCAGGACCTCGAACTTGAGGTACTTCGCCGTCTCGCTCTTCAGCAGCTCCAGGCAGAAGGCGTGGATCGTTCCGACGAACATCTCGGCGAGGCCGGGGATATCGCCCAGCGCCTCGCGGGTACGCGTGACGATACGCTCCTTCAACTCGGCGGCGGCCTTGTCGGTGAAAGTGAACGCGATGATGTTCCGGGGGACGAGTGAGTCTGTCCGGCCGGGGGTGAGCAGGTGCACGACCCGGCGGGCCACGACCTCAGTCTTGCCGGAGCCGGCGCAGGCGATGAGCTGAAGATTCCGGCCGTCGTGCTCGATGGCCTTACGTTGGGAGTCGGTGAGGTTCATCAGGCTTTGAGGTCATTCGCGAACCAGCATGAGTGAATGTTCAATTTGCTTCCTTTGAGTTCACCCGCCGCCGGAAGCGAGCGTAGCCTGCTGGAGGCCGTCGGGTGTAACGAAGAGTCAGGCCCCGCGCCGGCAGAGTTGGTCGAGGAGCGACCAGTTGTCGCGGTACGTCGCAAGCTGTGTCTCCGAGACTGCCGTGTGCAAGGAGTCATAGCGCCTTGGACGAACGCCGCCCTTACTGGCAAGGTTCGCCTTGTAGTCGCGGATGACAATATCACGGAGTCGGCGCCATTCGAGAATGTAGAAGCGATCCTGCCCGTACTCCCCGAGCGCAACAAGGACACACGCTATCGGCCTTGGCAGGCGCAATGGCCGTTCAACGACTTGCCGCTTACCCTCGAATCTGACGACCGCGAAGCGGGCGAAGTCGAACCGCCAGGACTTGCCATTGATTGCCTTCACTTGTACCGGCACCGCACGAAACTCGGAATCGGTGGCAACGATGTCATAGTCGGGTACGTTGCCAGAGAACGTGGCCGCAACATATCCGCGACGACCGAGTTCCGCGGCGACGAGGTACTCGCCAATTTGCTTCGTCAACTGGTTGTCGCGACCGGTTGCCATGAATGCGAGGCCTGACTTTATGGCTCTCCGACAGAATTTGTGGGGGGTTGAGCATGGACATCGCGTACGCGCAAGAGCGCGCGCAGTAGGGTTACCCACTGCGGGGCCTCGGCGCACCGTGAAGATCCGCTACGTGTGCTCGGACATGGGGAAGCCCTACCTCAACGTGATCTCCGCGCGCATTCCGCGGGCGCTGCATGTGCTCGACCGGGTTCACATCGTGGCGAAGATGAACAAGGCCATTGATGAGGTGCGCACCCGGGAGGCACAGTCCGTCCAGCAGCAGGGTAGACAGCCGGTGCCCAAGCACAGCCGGTGGTGTGTGCTCAAGCGGTGCCGCAGCGGTCCCGGATTTCGCGTCGCTCCCGCCGACACTCGTAACCGTTCGTTCTCGCCAGGCGTTTTCCCGTGCCATAGAATATTTCCATGCCATGTACGTGGAGCCGCCAATCAATGCCGCCGGAGCCGGCCGACTTGCCCGCGGGAAATAGCCACGACCCAGGTACGACTACCGGCCTCACGACCGAGGAAGCAGCAGCGCGCCTGCGCCAGCACGGTCCCAACGCTGTGCCCGAGCCGCGCCCGCAACTGTGGCGCGTGCTGCTCGGCAAGTTCTGGTCGCCGGTGCCGTGGATGCTCGAAGTCACGGTCGTGCTGCAGCTCGCGCTGGGCAAGGTCGACGAAGCCGTTATCATCGCCGCCCTCCTGGTTTTCAACGCCCTGCTGAGTTTCTTCCAGGAAAGCCGCGCCAACCACGCGCTGGCGCTACTGCGGCAGCGCCTGTCCGTCACGGCGCGGGTCTTGCGCGATGGCCACTGGCAAACCATCGCCGCGCAGGAGTTGGTGCCCGGCGACGTGGTCCATATGCGTCTGGGCGACCTCGCGCCCGCGGATATACGCCTGAGTGAAGGCGCGGTGCTGCTCGACCAGTCGGCACTGACCGGTGAGTCGCTGCCGGTGGAAGCCGGTGTGGGCGCGAGCGTCTATGCCGGGAGCGCGGTGCGGCGCGGTGAGGCCACGGGCGAGGTTACCGCCACCGGGACCAGGACCTATTTCGGCCGCACCGCCGAGCTGGTGGGGCTTGCCAAACCCGAAAGCCATCTCACGCAACTCATACTCCGCATCGTGCGCTATCTCGTGACGCTCGATGTGGCCCTGGTAGTGGCGCTTTTTATTTACGCCATCGCCACCGGCCTGTCGCTGCGCGAGCTGTTGCCCTTCGCGCTGATCCTGCTGGTAGCATCGGTGCCGGTAGCGCTGCCGGCCACCTTCACGATCGCGCAGGCGTTCGGTGCGCAGGCGCTTGCGCGCCGCGGCGTGCTGGTCACGCGTCTGTCCGCCATCGAGGAAGCGGCGGCAATGGATGTGCTCGCGAGCGACAAGACCGGTACGCTGACGCAAAACCGCCTGAGCGTCGCACGGCTGGTAGCGTTCGCGCCGCACGACGAGGCCGGATTGCTGCGCGCGGCGGCGCTCGCCTGCGACGAGGCCACGCAGGATCCGATCGACCTGGCGATTCTCGAAGCCGCGCGCGTCCGAGGTGTGCTGGCCGGCCTGCCGCCGCGGCTGGCGTTCATTCCCTTCGATCCCGGCACCAAACGCACCGAGGCGGTGTATCACGACAACGGCGAGCGGCGTGTGGTCAAGGGCGCGGTAGAGGCGGTGGCGGCGCTGGTCGCCGGGGCGCCGGACCTGAGCCGCGAGACCGAAGCACTCGCTGCCGGCGGGTATCGCGTACTCGCGGTGGCCGCCGGCGTGGATGCGCTGCGCCTGGTGGGACTGGTGGCGCTGGAAGATCCACCGCGCACCGATTCGGGCGCGCTGATACAGAGTCTGCGGGCGCTCGGGGTGCGAGTAGTGATGGTGACGGGTGATGCGCTTTCCACGGCGCGCGCGGTCGCCGCGCGCCTCGGCCTGGGCGAGCGCGTGTGCGCGCGCGAAGCCCTGCGCCGGGGCCAGGACGATCCGACCCGCGAGTGCGACGTGTTTGCGAGCGTGTTGCCCGAGGACAAGTTTCACCTGGTGAAGAGCCTGCAGCGCGCTGGCCACGTGACCGGCATGACCGGCGACGGCGTGAACGACGCCCCTGCGCTCAGGCAGGCCGAGATCGGCATCGCCGTGGCAAACGCCACCGACGTAGCCAAGGCCGCGGCGAGCCTGGTGCTCACCAACCCCGGGCTCGCCGAAGTCATGGCGGCCATCGAGGAAAGCCGGCGCATTTACCGGCGCATGCTGACTTACACGCTGAACAAAATCATCAAGACCATCGAGATCGCGCTGTTCCTGAGCGTGGGTGTGATGCTGACCGGGGTGTTCGTCGTGACGCCGCTTCTTATCGTGCTGCTGCTGTTCACCAACGACTTCGTTTCCATGTCCATCGCCACCGACCACGCCGAGCCCGCGCCGCAACCGGTGCGCTGGAACGTGCGCAGGCTGATTCTCGTCGCTGCACCGCTGGCGCTGCTGATACTGGCGCTGTCGTTTACTGTATTCTTCGCCGGCCGCGACGCGCTGCACCTGCCCTTGCCGCAACTGCAGACACTGATCTTCCTGATGCTCGTGTTCACCGGCCAGGGCGGCCTGTACCTGGTACGGACCAGCGGGCGCTTCTGGCAATCGCTTCCCGGTCCGTGGCTGTTACTCGCGTCGATTCTCGACATTGTCGCGGTCAGTGTGCTGGCGACCCATGGCATATTCATGGCGGCGCTGAATCCAGCGCTCATCCTGGGCCTGCTGGCGGCGGTGCTGCTCTATCTGGCGGTGCTGGATTGCCTCAAGGTCGAACTGTTTCGCCGCCTTGGTTTGCAGTGATGCCCGACAGCCTCTGGACAGCCACCCGGTCTCCCTATCCAAAATATCCGCTCCGGCAGATTCGACGCCGACCACGTACGGGTACTTTTTCAGATAGAGCGTGTGCTGCGGGCCCGTGCGTCACGGGGTGTCTCGGAGACGATCTATCAGTCTGGTCCCCGGTGACTCAGGAACTCAGTGAGGGCCAGAGAACAGCCACGTGACTCGGCCCCGACGGCCCGGCCAACCACCTCAAACCCATGCTCTGTGGTGCGACCCAGATCCTCGGTGAGGACGACCAGAGCCGTCCCTGCATTGGCCAGGTCGGTGTGGCAGAGAAGACCCGTCTCACCGGGTGGCACGTCACGCAGTGTCGCCGGATCCAGGATGCGCATCCGCAACCACGGTGGTCCGACTTTGGCCCGGCGACTGACACGCCCAGCGACACGATCTCGCAGGACGTTGTCATAGTACTGAGAAGACAGCTCGCTCATGCCGTATTCATTGACCACGAAGTAGCCGGGAATGGCCAGGGTGTTCCAGACTGAATACAGGAGTCCCTGACGCGAAAGTGTGCGGTCAGCGCCCTTGTCGCCTCCCGTATCCATCAAACGACTCCCATGGGGTAATCGAAAGGCCAGATTCGAATCACGGCACATATCGAAGAAGCGGATCAACGCCGAAGTCGTCGTCAGGAGGCAGAGTGGCGCACCATCCCGTTCGCTCTCACGTAACGCCTCCACCAGGCGTGAGAAGTCGATCCCGGTCGCCGATGCGCAGACGACACTGCCACCATCCGCAAATTCTTCGAACGCCCAACTCGCCATCTGGGCCAGCGATGACCAGGGCCACTGTTCCGCCGATGGAATCAGGGAGACGAGGCGCATCTGTGACACATCGGGAAACAGATGCATTCGCATCCCTGCCACGGCAGATGCACGATAGAGGCGGAGATCCGGTATGGCGTGGCGGCTTCGCAACTCAGCACCCTGAGATGTGCCGGTGCTCAAGAACACTTTTTCCGGTGGTGCGCAGCAGAGATCCAGATGTTTGAAGGCCAGGGCTGGTACAGCCGGGATATCCCGCCAGTCATCGATCGACGACGGTGTGCGTTGCTGCTGCTCACAGACACGGCGATACGGTGCAATGCTCTCGAACTGATGCGCAAAGATACGTAACGCGAGATCTTCGAACGCTGCCTCTTGCGGATCGGCGATGAAACGGAGAACTTCGTCGTGCACAGGGTGCATCAGATCACCCCGATCTGGCGCAGCGCCTCGTAGACGACAATGGATACGGCATTCGAAAGATTCAGGCTCCGAACGTGGGGGCTGTCGATGGGGATCACAAAGACGGAATCGGCATACGCATCGAAAATTTCTGGAGGCAACCCCTTCGTCTCACAACCGAAGACCAGAAAATCACCAGCGGCATACGAGGCTTGCAAGTAGGTCCGCGCGGCACGGGCAGAGAAAAAATGCATCCGCGCCGAGGGATTCCTTTCCAGAAAGATTGGCCAGGAGTCGTAGACATGCAGATCGACATACGGCCAGTAATCGAGCCCGGCGCGGCGCAGGTAGCGGTCCTCGAGTGAAAAGCCGAGCGGTTTGACGAGATGGAGGCCGACCTGGGTCGCGGCGCAGAGACGGGCGATGCTTCCGGTGTTCGGGGGAATCTCGGGTGCCACCAGCACCACGTTGAGACGCCCCGAAGGTTCAGAGCTGCCGGATGATGTGGGTTTGTCCACCACAGCGCAGTTGGAAGGACCCGTCACTCATCTCCTGGATGGCGGCCGCAATCTGGTAGTAGGCCGGCCGGAGAAAGCGCGCTCGTTCTGTGCCACCCTTCACGCTGCAGTAAAGGACCTCGCCCTCGCCCACGTACAACGAGGCCGGATCGAGAGTCTCCGTCGAACCGTCCTGCAGCTCAATCGAAATCGAGCCAGCGGCTGCAATATCGGCACGTGTGACGACAAAGGGCGTATCCTCGACATCGACATCGGCATGGTACCGTTCGTCGATCCAGATCTCGTACCCACCGCCCGATGGCTTGCGGCGAAGGTGGCGACTGAAGAGGCGCGACAGGCGCTCGTGCTCGACCGGCTCGTCGTCCGCATACCACCGTCCATCTCGACGGAACGTCAGCCTGTCGGTGTGAATCGGATAGAGGCCCGCGCTGGGCATCATCCTCCTCCCCGAACTTCATCCGTATCCAGGAGAATGGTCACCGGACCGTCGTTGATCAGTTCGACACTCATGTGGGCGCCGAACTGGCCGGTGGCCACGGTGAGACCTGTCGCACGGCAGCGCTCGACAAAGTGTTCATAGAGAGGCAAGGCATGCTCGGGACGTGCGGCCCCGGAGAACGAGGGCCGCCGCCCCTTGCGAGTATCGGCCAACAGCGTGAACTGCGACACCACCAGCAAATCGCCGCAGACGTCACGCAAAGAGAGATCGAATCTTCCCGAGTCGTTCTCGAAAACACGAAGGTCGAGAACTTTCTCGAGAATCCAGTCGGCTTCCACCGGGCTGTCTCGTTGGGCGATTCCGAGGAGAACGACCAGCCCTTTTCCGATATTTCCGGCGAGCCGGCCATCGACGTGTACTGCCGCCGAAGCGACTCGCTGGAGCACCGCACGCATCCGACGCCTTACTGGCTACTCCTCTTCCTCCCAGTCATCGTCGTCGTCGAGGTCGTCATCATCGTCGCCGTCATCGTCGTCGTCGTCGTCGAAATCGTCCTCGAAATCGTCCTCATCCCAGTCCGTGTCGTCCTCTTCATCCTCCCAATCTTCTTCTTCATCTTCCTCACGACGCTTTGTGATCCAGAGCTCGTCCATGTTCCCTCCTTGAATCGTCTGTCCGAAAGCGTTCCAGCGACTACCGACGGTCCGCGCTCATGTCAACGGATAACAGCAGACACGGGGAAGAGTCGGATCAGCTTCTTGCTAGCGCTCGATGAACACGCGTGTTCCGATCGGCACGCGATCGTAGAGTTCGTCGACATCCCGGTTCAACAGCGAAATACAGCCAAGGGTCCAATTCACACCGCGTCGATTCAGATCATCATCTCTGGTGCCGTGAATGCCGATCGCGCCACCAATGCCGGCTGGCATTCCACCATCCCGGGGGATGAGATCATGCTCGAGACTCCAGTCATAAATCGCGCGGTTCCGTTCATTCGGGTAGTCGAGCAGCATGAAGCGCGACCAGGACGGATGGAAGTATTTGCTTACGATGTGATAATCGCCCTCTGGCGTTCGCAGATCGCCCTCGTACAGTTTTGCCCAGTACGGATCTCCGCCCAAAACGATGGGGTACTCCTTGACCAATCGATCCCCCTCATAAACGGCCAGGGTACGCATCGTCTTGCTGATTCGAATCCACGTTTCTACCGGCGGCGCCGGCGGAGGGACAGGAAGTTCGAAGGCTGGCCGGGCCGTACAACCAGCGAGAAGCAGGATTGTCAGGACAACACAGCGACGCATACCGCGATGATATGCCGGGCGGAGTTCCGGTTTACAATCAGACCGCCGCTCCTTGCGTTATGAGAAGGCGGACCCGAGACTACCGGATCGGAGGTATCGATGGAACTCGTGCACACGATTTATGAACCGTTCGGTCCCGGTCCGCACCCGACCATGATCGCACTGCATGGTTGGGGAGCCAATGCACACGACCTGCTCGGTCTGGCACCCTATGTCGCCGGGGGCCAGTTCCTGACCATTTGCCCCCAGGGGCGCGTCGAAGTGCCACTGGGAGAGTCCGTCGGTTATGGGTGGTTTCCTCTGACGATGGGCGCGCCGCCTGATCCCGTAGCTTTCGCGCGCGGATTGGCCGACGCCGAGAACTTCCTGGAAGCAGCCATGCAGCGCTACCCCATCGATCGCCAGAGGCTCGTCCTGTTAGGCTTCAGCCAGGGCGGTGTGATGGCGTATGCATTGGCCCTGGCGCAGCCGCAGCGGTATGCTGGGCTGGTAGCGCTCAGTTCCTGGCTACCGAAGCCCGTGTTGGACCAACTCGCACCAGCAGACCGCTCCACACTGCCCACACTCATCCATCATGGCAGTCAGGACGAGTTGATCGAGGTGGAACGCGCTCGCGAATCCGTCGAGCGCCTGCGCACCTTGAACGTCCCTGTCACGTATCGCGAATTCGACATGGGGCATCAACTGACCCAGCACAGTCTCCTCGATCTGTCCGCCTGGCTGGAGGAGAAAGTGCTTTGGGTGGCGCGATCCGCCTAATGCTGGCTGCGCTCCTCGTCCGGATCATTCGGGTCCAGCAGGAGAATCGATTCGCCAAGACTCTGCACAATCCAACGGTGCACCTCGTTGACGTGTTTCTGCCAGTGGTGGCCCCACGGAAAGCCATGACCACCCTCCACGGTTCGAAATTCACCATGGATCTCGGTTGCAAATTGTTCGGCAGCACGGGTCGAGGTGACCCGATCCTCGACACCCGAAACCAACAGTGTGGGCACCTGCGCACCGGCTGGACCCACGACCGGCGGACATGTCGCCAGAGCAGAACGTGGCTCGGCAATCCACGCCCCCGCTTTCTCCAGACCGAAGTCATCCTCCCCGGCCATTTGCTGCGGCGGGTATACTGCCGTTGAACGCCGGTGGACCAGATATTCCCACCACCCCTCCACCGCCTGCAGGCCACGCCTCCGAACCGGCAATCTCGGAGAAAGAAGCACCAGTGCAGCCGCCGAGCGCTGATGGCGTAACGCTAACAGACAACCCGCATCAAAGCCGATGATGACCGGTGGGACTTCACAGGCCTCGACGACTCGACCGATCTCAGCCTCCCAATCGGCCCACACAACCCCGTCGGCTCGAGTCACGGCCGGCGCCACGGAGCTCCATCCGCGGTGTGCCATATATCCCATCCAACGCCGCCACGATGACGGCACACACCACAAACCGTGCAGGAAGACGAGAGAGGCGGTGTACTTCTCGAATTCTGCCGCCATTCTCTCCACCCTGGGCTCTGGATAACCAAAACTCATGGTTACTTCATAAACGGCAAACCCCCCCGAGAGGGAGGGTTTTGTCGTGAGCCCGTGGGCTCAAGTCTGAGGCGAGGGAAAAAGCTCTGGCCGTGTAGATGGCCTCAAAAAAGGGGTGAAACCTCTTACTTCTTTTTCTTCTTTGCCGGGGCTTTCTTCTTTGCCGGGGCTTTCTTCTTCGCCTTGCTGCTCGTCTTTGCTGCTGGCATACGGACCTCCTTATAGACTTCGGTTGGAGTGTCGATTCAACAATGCCCCTCTCCCTCAGACTACCTCCACCTCTGCCACCCACCACCAGTTGCGGCCGGAGTATAAAATTTACATTCGCAGAAAGTCAAGAGGAAAATGCCATTTTAGAAAAATTTTTTTAAAGTGAAAGTTGCTTGCCATCATTGTGTTTTCCCGGTCGCTAAAATGGCGTTACAACTCCGGGCTGGGCATTTCGTAGCAGGACGTTCTATCGAGGTATCCACAGGGACCCATGTGCTTTATCCACAGGCAGGGAGAACGCTACCCCAGGATCGGCTCGACGGGCTCATACGATCGGAGACTGAAAAGACGATCGTGACCCTATACCAAGCCACCTCATTCAGTGACTGCGAATCCGGTATGATGTCTGGTAGATTTCCGCTGACGGAAACGGGGATCACAAAACAATGCCGGAGTTTAGAACATCCGTAGCGCATTGTTGCGTCGATCGAATGGCTGACCGGCGTGGTCCAGTGGAGTCTCTCCAAATGCTGCTTTATCGAATTTCCGAAGGCATTTACCGGCTGGGCAGCAGAAGGCCCTCTTCATGGCAAGACATCCACTTTCGGCAGGCGCGCCGGTTGATCCGACCGCACCGGCAGGCGTAGTGCCTCCCGGGTCCCTGATTGACGGGCCGGCCGGTGCATGAATCGTCAATGGACGCCCGATCTCGGATTGTGCAGGCCGATCCGGCGGAACCATCCGAACAGGTGAGAATCGACGGACGCGAGAAGAATCAGCGGCGTGCCAGCGCGGCACGCCCAGGGTACTGGGCCCGCTTGCCGAGCAGTTGCTCGATGCGCAGGAGTTGATTGTATTTCGCCGTACGCTCACCCCGACAGGGGCTACCGGTTTTGATCTGGCCTGCGTTTACTGCAACTGCAAGATCGGCAATGGTCGTGTCCTCGGTTTCACCGGATCGGTGCGAGATCACCGAGGTGTACCCTGCAGCCCTGGCAGATTTGATGGTGCGCAGGGTTTCGCTGAGTGTTCCGATCTGGTTCGGTTTGATCAGAATCGAGTTGCCGATTTTCTCCCGAATGCCGCGAGCGAGCCGTTCTGGATTCGTCACGAACAGATCGTCTCCGACGAGTTGGGTCTTGCGGCCCAACTCCGATGTGAGCATCTTCCAGCCATTCCAGTCGTCCTCGGCAAGGCCATCTTCGATAGAAACGATGGGGTAGCGGGACACCCAATCGGCGTAGAACCGGATCATTTCGGCTCCGGAGCGACGTGAGCCATCCGACTTCTTGAACGTATACGCCCCTTCCTTCGAATCAAAAAACTCGCTCGAAGCCGCATCGATCGCGATCGCAATCTGCCGGCCTGCTTTATATCCAGCCCGATCGATCGCCTCCAGAATCAGTTCGAGAGCCTCTTCATTGGAACCAAGGCCGGGGGCAAAGCCACCCTCGTCGCCGACGGCGGTCGAGTAATGGCGCTGCGTCAGGACCTTGCGTAACGCATGGAACACCTCCGTGCCCATGCGCAGCCCCTCGGCAAAACTGCGCGCACCCACCGGCATGACCATGAATTCCTGCAAGTCGACCGAATTGTCGGCGTGTGCGCCGCCATTCAGGATGTTCATCATGGGCACAGGAAGCGTCACCGCCTTTGATCCACCCAGAAAACGGAACAAGGGTTCACCGCGTCCCGCGGCAGCCGCCTTCGCTACCGCGAGGGAGACACCGAGCACAGCATTTGCTCCAAGTTTTCTTTTGTTTGGTGTACCGTCGAGGTCGAGCATGAACTGATCGATCTCGGTCTGGGAACGCGGATCGCATCCGACCAGATAGGGCGCGATCTTCAGGTTGACATTGTCGACGGCCTTCTGCACCCCCTTGCCTGCGTAGCGCTTCTTGCCGTCGCGCAACTCGAGTGCTTCATGGACACCGGTCGACGCGCCAGACGGCACAGCCGCCCGCCCCATCGCCCCGCTGTCCAGAACCACGTCTACCTCAACCGTCGGGTTGCCGCGCGAGTCGAGAATTTCCCGGGCCATCACCTTTTGAATCTTCACGGAACCCCCTCCTCGTTTGCCAAGCTGCCTCGTCTCCGATACCATTCGCCCGCCGAAGGACCGAATCTCGTGGCTGTTTTACCGTCGCTCCCACGCAAACACAAAGCCCCCCTCGCAATCGGACTCGCCTGCCTGATCGCGTTGATCACATTTGCAATTTACGGGGAACATGGTCTTCGTCACCTGCAGCGGCTGAGACAACACCAGGCTTCGCTCGAAGAGATGGCGTTTCAGTTGCAGCAGAACAACGAGCGAATGCAGCAGCATATCTGGAAGCTGCAACACGACGATCGTTACCTCGAACGCCTCGCTCGCGAACGACTCGGCATGGTTCGGCCGGGAGAGATTACCTACCGGCTTCGCCCGGCACCGCAGACTCACCGTTAGGGAGGAGCCGCACCGCGCCGGTGCCACGTCATGACCAGGGAAGGTGGGCGACTGCGGCTCACCTCGGAATCAACATCCACCAGCCGGGGTTCTTCGAAGGCATCGCCGCTGGCCGGCGCCCGGCAAACCCGATCCCGTGCCGCTGTTTTACGACCCGGTTCTCCGGCCTCGTTGCCGGTGGATGGCGTCGTTCGCCAGTTCGTCACAACGTTCATTCTCGGGGTGCCCTGCATGACCGCGCACCCAGTGCCAACGCACTTGATGTTCGGAGGCCAGCGCATCGAGTTCCTGCCATAGGTCCATGTTCTTGACCGGCTTGCGACCCGCCGTGCGCCAGTTGTTGCGCTTCCATCCAGCCAGCCAGGTCTGCATACCGTCACGCAAGTACTTTGAGTCGGTGTAGAGATCGACTGAACATGCGCGCTTCAAAGCCTTCAGGCCTTCGATCGCACCGCGCAGTTCCATGCGGTTGTTCGTTGTCTCTGCTTCGTAACCGCTGAGTTCACGGCGGTGCTCTCCGTATACGAGGATCGCTGCCCAACCTCCCGGACCGGGGTTACCGTGGCACGCACCATCGGTATAGATTGATACCTTCTGCTGGGTCATGACGGAGGGGGACCACTCCCCGGCTCGTTCAGCGCAGTATCACCGCGGTGTGTGCGCCACGCTTGAGGCGTACGACTTCACCGATGACATACACATGCTCCCGTTGCCGCCGGAGAAGGCGCCGCACGCCGTCCACATTCTCCGGCGCAACGATCATCGCCAACCCGATTCCCATGTTGAACGTGCGAAACATCTCGTTCCGGTCGACCTCGCCGAGGCGCTGTAACATCGAGAACACCGGAGGTACGGGCCAGGACCCGATGCGGATTTCAGCACCACAACCCGGTGGTAAAGCACGCGGCAGATTTCCCGTGATCCCCCCGCCCGTAATATGCGCCATTCCCTTGATCCAGCCCGTTCCCAGGATGGATCGAACGGAGCGCACGTAAATTCGGGTTGGGCGAAGCAGCTCCTCACCAAGTGATCCATCGAGTTCGGGCGGACGCGATTTCAGCGTCAGTCCGGCACGATCGAAACAGATGTGCCGGACAAGCGAATATCCGTTGCTGTGTAGACCGCTGGAAGAAAGCCCGAGAACGACATCGCCGGGTTTGATGTTGCGTCCGTCGATGATCTCATCTTCTTCCACGACACCCACCGTAAAGCCGGCCAGATCGTATTCCCCTTCCAGAAAGCAGCCGGGATGCTCGGCAGTCTCACCCCCGATCAGGGCACAGCCGGCAAGTTTGCACCCCTGGGCAATCCCCTTGAGTACCGCTGTCGCAATGCGCGGCTGCAGCTTGTCGGTCACGTAGTAGTCCAGAAACACCAACGGCTCTGCGCCGAGAGTGAGGATGTCGTTCACGTTCATCGCCACCAGGTCGATACCGATGGTATCGTGTCGATTGGCCATGAGAGCGATTCTCAGCTTGGTACCCACACCATCGGTGGAACTGACCAGAAGTGGGCGCCTGTACCCGGCCGGGATACGAAAAGCCGCTCCAAATCCTCCGATACCTGCGACGACTTCCTTTCGCATCGTCGTCCGCGCAACCGCCTTCGCAGCCGCAGCGACACGATCACCGGCCGCAATACTCACACCCGCCTGACGATACGAGCTGCCCCCTGATTTACTTTTCACTTGCGGCCTCCCTGCCCCAACTACAAATCCTCTGGCGCGTGCGCATGGCTCGCGTCGTATGGATCGTGCATGGGTATCAACGCCCGGCACGAATGGGAAGCCTGTACGATGTTCGAGTGTTTTCTGATTGTCGGATTACGGATGGGCGAGGAGCGTCGCGGGCCGCCAATGAGCCAGGCGACGCGGGCGGGGCGGGGCCGTCGGCGTACGCACGCATGGAAGCAGATTGACGTGCTCACAAGGTGGGATCGGAGCCGATCTTGTGGGAAAAATAATCAGCGACGGGCTCGGCCGGACTCCCCGGGAGTGCCTGATAGGACACACGCACAGCGGAAGAACTGCGAGTGCCAGTGTGGGACATGCACCCTGGGGGGTCGGTCCGGGATAAAGATCCAGTGGGAAGTTGCGCCATCGAGCGCCGGTACAGGTACCGATCCCAATCCCGGCACGGTCACCCTCGACCCGACCCGTGTCGGCCGCGATGCCAGCCGCATCGCCGACGAGGTCGTCGCCCATCTGGGCGGCCTCATGGACTCGACCGTGAAGGTGACGCTGGAGATCGAGGCTGAAATTCCTTCCGGCGCCCCCGAAAACGTCGTACGCACCGTCACGGAAAACAGCCGCATGCTCAAGTTCACGAGTCACGGGTTCGAGAAGAAGTAGGACTGGATCTTGTCTAAAGTCGGTGATCCTCTATTGGCTCTTCCGTCGAGATCAGATGAAATCCCGAAGAGTGGAGACCAAGGTTCAAACGCCCGTCCAAGCCAACCTCAACGAAGGCCCCGAAGTCTGCAGCGCTTGTAATTGCTGTCCCCACTGCAAGCGATTTTATGAACTCCAATGTGCAGGGTTCCATGTCGAGATTCTTTCTGCACAGTGCCGTCGCGGAATCCTTCGTCGCCGTCTTCGACCACTCACCGAATTCGACGCGGGCCCCGTCGAACTGAAGGGTGTAACCGCCCGACAGCATCATCAACGTGCCGTCCTGCATGGCATGCAGGTCCTCGATCACTCGGCCACCGATCATCGAATACATCTCGCCAAATGAAGATACCCACCCCCGTGGCATCGCGAAGTAACGACCACGCGCCGTCGCCGCTTCGTGGCCCTCAAAGTCCGCCACGAAGCGGTACACAAAATCGAAGAATGCCGGCGCTGAATCGAGATCATCAAATCGGAGACGTAGCCGCGCCCGCAGCGCCACCAGCGTGCGCTCGAACATGCGAAGCACGGCGTCCTCAGAAAACAACAACGAGCGGCCCTTTATCGGGGGCACGATGCCCAAGTTGTGCGACGTTGCCCACGCCTCGCAGCCGCCTGTAAATCCGGTCGGCGAGACCACGATTCCGAAGTACCGGGTCCCATCCGAGTATTTGTTCATAGCCTGAACGACCGCGCACCATTCCTGCACATGCGCGGGCTCTGCCCGGCGCGAGAGCAACTTGCAACTTACGAGGATAACGATCCTCGGCCGATCCAGCAGTTCAGCAACAAGGACATCAACCTCCTTGGACGGCGGCCCCTTGAAAGAGGCGACTTCGGGGAAGAGTGCGCTCTCTACCTGGATCGTCTTATTGTGTTCGATGACTACGCCCTCGCCCAGGGCGCGCTTGGCTACCTCGAAGCATTTGCGCTCCAGTTCGTTCCGAAAAGTCATCTGTAGACCTTTTCTCCCGACGCCAGAACCATGCCCGATTCGAGCTTTTCGGCTCGGACCTTCTTCAATGCGTTGCCCTCCCGGACCACAAACACTGCGTCTGCCGTCACGGACAGCACCGTTGCGCCGATCTGTTTCCGGAGCATGCGACCGGAGAACCGTGGCCGGGAGATCTCTGTGACCGGCGCCGCAAGGAATTCGCCGCTCTCCGTGGGCTTCATGCTGTACAGGTTCAAGTCGCCCACATAGAGCACAAGGCCCACCTCGTCATCGGCCAAGATTCGCTGTGGTTCCTTTCGCAGCCGTTCTAACAATGCGTCGACGTCCAGACGTTGACCTTGGCCGTCGACGAGAATGATCTGTTCTGCGGGGACCGCCACGCTATTCGCCTTTCGGTCCGAACTTCGTGCCAATCTCCGCAAGTATCCTTTCGCGCTCCGCAGGTGGGAGCATGTTGGGATGCGGCTTTGTACTGCCTTGCACCGGAAGGAGTTTCGGAGTTCCCTCGGCATCCTGCCCGATGATGTATCCGGGGTCACCTTCGAGCACCAACATTTTTATGGCGGATTCGCACCGAGCGCAGACCACATATTCGTCCTGAAACGGCGGCATGATCGTGACCACGCCGCCGCAGTTGCACTCCAAGGGGAACGGTTCGCCCGTTTCCAACGCAGCCCCAGCGACAAACGCATAGAGATCGAACTTCCTTGCCTTCTGTGGCATCGTCTGGCCCCGCCAGTTTACACGAGCGGCATGGCACCCGAACCACTCATGCCAGCGTCGCTATCCTGCTCCGGCAGATATCCACAATCTGCTTTGCCGCCTTTTCGCTCGCCTCGCCGTGTTCCACGGCGTCCGGCAGCGTAATCCGCTCAACGGCCTCAGCCAGCCGTTTCAACATTTCGTCGATCACCGCATCCGCACCAGCGGCCTTCAATCCCGCGGTGCTGGCAAACGCACGGAAATCCCCCCGGCCGAGCTTGTCGTCCTTGCCGTTGAGCTTGAGCGCCAACCGATCCTTCTCAAGCCGCGGGAACACGCGCGTCGTCACCGCGTCATAGAGCGGCGCCATCCGTACGCTGCGGAACGTCTCGTCGCCCGGCTGGGCGATCTTCAGAAGCGCCATGTTCTTCAGGTGCATGTCGCCATCCGCGATCAGCCACGCGAACAGAGCGCGCCTGAAAATGAACAGAAGATCTTCTTCCGGCGCGGTCGAAAGCGGGCGGACGGCGCGGGCGACCCGCTCCATCGTTGCGCTGTACTTTGCGTCCGTCGACAGGTCGAGCACGGAGCACAGGTCTTCAAGGGCGAGCATTCGCTTGTCTTCAAGACTTTCGCGAATGTCGAAGCGTTCAACGATCAGCGCGGGCGGCATCCCGTCGGGCATCGCAACAAGGGCTGTGGCCGGCGCCGCAAAGCCCACAGCCTTGCCCAGCGCTATCGACAGCCATTCGGCAATCGGAAGAGTTTCAAAGCCGCTCGAGCCCGCTGGCTTCAGGATATGCGTGAAGGGCTTGCCGGTGCTGGCCGAGAGAGTGCCGTTGGCGTCGAGATACATTGGCGCCTTGATCTGCACACCGGAGAGCCGTGGTGTATCGGCGCGCGCGTAAATCTCGGCCAGAACGTGCTCAAAACTCTTCTCGATATCGCCGCGGCCTGGTCCTGCGTAACGACCGATGAAGGCCCCGCCCTTCGCGAATGCTTCAAGGCGCGTGAGCAGGACATCGGGCGGCAGCCCGGCCAGTTCGCTGTGCCGCTCGACGATGGTGATGTTCGACATGTAGCGCTTGCCCGAGCGCAACATTGCTCGCTCGTCCTTGTCCTTGAGAACCTTTTCGAGCCAGCCCTCCGGGAGCAGGGAGACGATGAACGGTGGCAACTTGCCCGGCGTCGTCTGCCTCACAAGAAGTGGTCCGCTGCCTTCAATCGGCTTCCACCGCCATTCAAAACCGTCGTGGCCCAGATGCCCGATGGGCGTGCCATGCCAGGCCACAATGAGGTCGAGCGCCGCCAGGTTCTTCGCGGGCTCGACAGCCGGGCGGTGCAGGAGAAAACGCTCTGCCGCCTTGCCTTCCCGCAGCCAGTCATTCTCGCGCGCCAGCGCCCAGACGGCATCCGCCGTCTTTTCCGGGCTGCCATATTCTTCGATCAGGCGAGCGGCGATCGCCTCGCGCATCTCGTCATCGATCGAGGCTGCGTGTTCGCTGCGCAAACGAAAAGCCTCCAGGAAGCGTTGCCGCATAGAAGAGACGTTGATACGAAACTCGCCCATTCCGTCATCGACTACGGCTTCGCCGACCGATGGATGTTTGGGCGCTTCATTCTGGATGATCTCCAGCCCCCGGATGCGGGTACGCTGAATGCGCCGCCCGCTCAAGAAGAGCCGCCCGTCCCTTGTTGGCGCGAGCAGAACCGCGCTCACGCCGGAGAGATACGCCCGAGGGTAGAGGTATCTGGCGATTCGGACAGCGTGTTTCAGAACGGTCGCTTCCGCCTCATCATCGGCGTCGACATAGACGCCCCGCATCAGCTGAATGAGCTTCTTCGTTTCTACAAGGTAGTAGCTGCGGTCCTTGTCGATGTTCTCGCCAACCAGATGAAGCGCCATGTTTTCCGATCTTCCCGTATCTCAGATACGCGAAAGTAGCAGGATCTAGCGATTTCTCCAAGACGATTCCGATCTTCTCGTATCTCACATACGCGAAGCTCGGAATCTACGTTGTATCGACGCTTATTGACATTGTCAGCTGTTTTCCGTAATTCACCTGGCATCAAAACGCTACAGAGACACCCACATAAGGAAATTTTAAAAAAGCTTGTGATTTCGAATATTTAGACTGCCGTATCGATCCATTGTTTGCGTCATCCTGGCTGGATTGGACGATCGACTCTTCCTCCTTACTGCCGCCGCCAGGATCACCGGCCCCGTCAAAGCACCTTCCTTCACCTTTCCCGGGATTGAGGACGATCCGGTGCTCGTGTTTACGAGGAAACCTCAGAGGCTGCTGCTGAATGAGCAGTACCTGGCTGCTGGCATCCGCGGTGGAACAGCCCGAGTCCGGATACGCTGCGTTTGAGCAGACACCGGCTTTCCTTCCGCCACGTGTGTCTTTCCTTCTTCACGAAGCGATACGGCCCTCGTTCATGCCTCCCAGCCCACCCTTCCGCAGGTGCCTGAGGTCCGCAGGGGTTACGAGACTATCTGTGCGAACATCCACAGGGTGGATGCCCACAGACTGCCCCACCCGGTTTCCTACCGGTCCATAACCCCTGAATCAGAAAACACCCGAATATCGTTAGAGGAAGTTCCGCACGCCTGCGGATCAGACTCCATCCTCCGATGCGATGAGGGTATGCGCTGTGGTCTCACCCACACGCACGTGCACGAGGTCACCGCACTGGCTTGGGTCGTAGGCTGGCAACACCACCGTCTTGAAATGAGGTGTCTTGCCCACCAGCCAACCTTTGCGGCGACGGGCTGGGCCTTCAACGAGGACCTCGACCATGGTGCCGATCAGGCGCCGATTGATCTCCGCCGATTGTCTCTCCTGCAACGCGATGACGGCCTGCAGGCGGCGGGCCTTTTCCTCTTCCGAAACGGTTTCCGGCCACTTTGCCGCTTTTGTTCCCTCGCGGGAGGAATACTTGAACATGAACGCGCTGTCGTAAGCGACATGGCGCATCAGCGATAAGGTCGCTTCGTAGTCGCTTTCCGTCTCGCCAGGAAATCCGACGATGAGATCGGTGCTCAGAGAGATCCCCGGCTTTGCAGCACGAAGCCGCTCAACGATCGCCAGATACTCTTCTACCGTGTAGCCCCGTTCCATCCGTTCGAGCACCGCATTCGATCCGGACTGAACAGGAAGATGCAGTTGCGGGCACACTTTTGCGCACTCACCGATGGCATCGATCACAGCCGGTGTCATGTCGCATGGGTGAGGCGATGTGAACCGGATGCGCTCGATGCCGTCGATCGCATTCGCCTGTCGCAGCAGTTGCGCGAAATCGGTATCCTCGTGGCGGTAGGCGTTCACGGTTTGTCCGAGGAATACGACTTCCTTGTATCCGCCATCCGCCAGTTCGCGAACCTGTGCCAGGATCGCCTCGGCAGGCAAGCTGCGTTCGCGCCCCCGTACGAACGGCACGATGCAAAACGTGCAGAACTTGTCACACCCGCGCATGATGGTGATCCAGCCACGTACCCCTGCTTCGCGTTGCGGTGCGAGATCGGCGTACGTCTCACTCTTATCGAGCCGTACGTCGACGAATGGATCTCCCGCGGCGTTACCGAGCAACTCGGGAAGACGACGGTAGGAATCCGGGCCGACGACGAAGTCGACAAAGGGAAGCCTGCCCATCAACCGATCGCGGATATGCTGCGCCATGCAACCAGCAATGCCGACCTGCACATCGGGCCGGCGCGACTTGAAGCGGACGAGATCGCCAAGACGACCAATCACACGCTCTTCGGCATGTTCGCGGACAGCACATGTGTTGAGCAGAATGACATCAGCACCTGCCGGATCCTCCGTCCGTTGATAGCCATTCTGGCCGAGATGACCGAAGATCAATTCCGTATCGGCAAGATTCATCTGACAGCCGTAAGTTTCGATATAGATACTTCGCATGCTATAAGGCTTTGACCGAATTCAATAGGACAGGCATTCCCCCGGATCGACTTCGTCAGATCGACGTGACGAGACCGGGTTTATAACCGCCTGGACAGGAGCTGACAACGTGAGGAGACCGGTGCCGCAACACAGCTACGATCAACTCGAAGCCAGCCTTCTTCTCTGTCCGAGGTGCCGTGTCGCGGTCCCCGTCCGCAAGAAGCTGCTTCTCATCCTCCCGCAAGGCGATAAATACGAGTACGTGTGTACACGTTGTGGCTCGGTCTGCGGCGACAAGGTGGAACAGGAAACCCCTCCCGCCATGCGGCGATTGATGTAGGAGAGGCCGCCCGTTCCCGCTCGCGACTTCCCTCCAGGCCGTTCCGGTCGAAATCTGAATTCTGGAAATCAAGGAACAGCAGACCACCGGCAGGATGCAGGATGATCGTGGAATCGGGCTGCCTTTCCATCACGCCCGGTTCACCGTGGAATTTGCCGCGTTCGCCTCTGCCTTACTCGTCGCCCGCAGCGCCACCGTGATACCGCACAAACTCGTGCATGAAACTCAGGGAATGCATCGAGGTCATCCGATCGAGGTATAGCTTGCCCAGCAGATGGTCGGTTTCGTGCTGAATGACCCGGGAGTGAAACCCCTCGGCCACAAACTTCAATCGCCTCCCCTTGCGGTCCAGGGCCTCCACCTGAATCTTCGTGTAGCGCGGCACCAGGCCGCGCAAGCCGGGAACGCTGAGACAACCTTCCCAATCTTCGTCTTTGCTCTCACCGAGTGATTTCACCTTCGGGTTGATCAACACCGTCAGAGGCACCGAAGGCGCCTTCGGATAACGAGGATTCTCCTGCACCTGAAAGACAACGATCTGATTCGAGACATGGACTTGTGGCGCGGCAAGTCCTGCCCCATCGTATTCCTCCATGGTCTCGATGAGATCGTCGATAAATTGCTGGACCTGTGAGGTCGGGATGAGTTCGTGCGGAATCGGATCCGCAACCCGGCGTAAGACTGGATGACCGAGCCTCGCGACTTTCAGGATGGCCATGGCAAGCGTCTATCGTCCCCAGCAGTTTTACGCCAGAGTCCTTCGGCCGCCGCTCGAGTCAGCCCTCTGGCATCCGCCGGTCGAGATCATCGAGCAGACGCTCGACGCCGGTTCGAACGAGTTCATCGGCCGTCATCCAACGCGGGCCGGCACGCCAGAACATCCACCAGTCGAACAGATTGGAACTGAGCGCTTCCTGAGTCTTGGCGAATTCACCGGTCCACAAAGTCTTGCCGCTGCCAACCGACACGAGTTCCAGTGTGAAGGCCACCGACGCCGGAGAGATGGCGCCATACTCGGATCCCACCCGGTTGACAAATCGGGACACAGTGCCGGTCAAAACAGTATCGGCTTTCACCGCCCGCCCGAGTGCAACGGCCTGCTCCGCCGGCGTGCCGTGCCGGCCTGACGTCCGCAAGGCATCGCTTACCGTAATGTCAGGAACAAAGCGCCACCGCGGCGACTCCACCAGTGTCCCATAGATCTGGGCCGTCACCACGTTCTCCGCACCAGCCGCGAGGCGGGGCGGTCCTTCTTCACCCTTCAGCGACGTCTCGACCGCCAGAACCGGAAGCACCGCAAGAAGACCGACCGGTTCCGCGAGTGGCTCCCTACGCGAGAAGTAGCCGCAACCGCTCAAGACCAACAGTGTGGCCAGGAGCACAGCAGCGAAACGCGACAGGCGAAGACAAGGGAGGCGCATATCAGACGCTCAGTTTCAGCCCGAGGTCTCGCAGTTGCCGTGCATCGACGGGCGACGGCGCGTCGGTCATCAGACAGACCGCACGCTGTGTCTTCGGAAAGGCAATGACGTCGCGGATCGAAGCGCCGCCACTCAGCAACATGGCAATCCGATCGAGCCCCAACGCAATACCGCCGTGCGGTGGCGCGCCGTAGGACAACGCATCGAGCAGAAAGCCGAATTTACCGCGTGCTTCCGCTTCGCCAATTCCGAGCAACCCGAAAATTTTCGACTGGATGTCAGAACGATGGATCCGGATGCTGCCGCCACCAAGCTCGGTGCCGTTCAGCACGATATCGTAGGCGAGAGCGCGTACCGAACCGGGGTCCGACTCCAGCTTGTGCAGGTCCTCCTCGTTGGGCGAAGTAAAGGGGTGGTGCACCGCCACGTAGCGCTTGTCCTCCGGAGAATATTCGACGAGAGGGAAATCCGTCACCCAGACGAACGCCCAGGCATCCCTGGGAATGATATCGAGTTGTTCGGCCAGTTGCAGTCGCAGGTTGGCGAGCGAGTCGTTCACGATCTTCGGCTTGTCGGCAACGAACATCAGCAGGTCGCCGACCTGGGCTCCACAGGCCTTTTCGATGGCACCACGCTCCTCTTCCGTGAGAAACTTGGCGATGGGCGACTGCCATCCATCCGGGTTGAGACGCACCCAGGCGACCCCCTTTGCTCCGTAGGGCGCCACGCGATCCGGAAGGTTGTCGAGGTCTTTACGTGAGAGCCGGTCGCCCGCAGGCAGACGCAGCATCTTGATGATACCACCCCTTTCCAGGGCCTCGCGGAAAACCTTGAATCCGCTGCTGCGCAGGAGGTCCGAGATATCGGTCAATTCCAATCCGAAACGCATGTCGGGCCGATCGATGCCGAAACGGCGGATCGCTTCGTCATAGGTGATACGCGGAATCGGGTTCGGCGTTTCGATACCACGCAATGCGCAGACGGATCGCAGCAACCCGTCCGTCATACGCATGATGTCGTCCGGGCGGACGAAGGACATCTCGATGTCGATCTGTGTGAACTCGGGTTGGCGGTCGGCGCGCAGGTCTTCGTCGCGAAAGCAGCGTACGATCTGGAAGTATCGATCGTAGCCGGACACCATGAGCAACTGTTTGAAGATCTGGGGCGACTGCGGCAGGGCGTAGAAGTTACCCGGGTTGACGCGACTCGGAACGAGATAGTCACGCGCTCCTTCGGGGGTGCTTTTGGTGAGAATTGGTGTTTCGATCTCGAGGAACCCCTCCGAGTCGAGGTAGTCACGAACCGCCTTGGTCAACTTGTGCCGGAAGACGAGATTCCCCTGCATTTCCGGGCGGCGAAGATCGAGGTACCGGTATTTCAATCGAGTCGCTTCGGTCACATCGCTCCCCGCATCGACAGAAAAGGGCAAGGGACGCGACCGGCTTAGAAGTCGCGCCTCGGTTGCAACGACTTCGATCTCACCGGTCGGCAGATTCGGGTTGACCGTTTCGGCCGTGCGGAGCGTCACTTTGCCTTTGATCGCCACGACGAACTCGCCGCGCAGATCCTCCGCGAGATGGAACGTGTTCTTGCTCCGCTCCGGATCAAACACGATCTGCAGGATGCCGCTTCTGTCCCGCAGGTCGACGAAGATCAGACCGCCATGGTCACGGCGGTTGTTCACCCAGCCCATGACCGTCACTTCGCGATCGTTGTCACTCGTGCGCAGATCGCCGCAGTAATGGGTACGTTGCCAATCCGACAAGCCTTGCAATGGGGAGGTCGTGGGTCGTTCTTCGCTCATGATGTCCTATCGATCCAGCGGATGCAGCGGTCACGCAGTCCGCTCGATGGGTTGATCTGAAAGTTCTGCCAGAGTTTTGCGCAGCTCATCTGCATTCAGTTCAAATGCCAGGGCACGTTGAAAATCGCGCCGGGCGCGCATGTCACGCACGGTTGCCGCTCCGGTAGAGAGTTCTTCTTCTCCCACGATCAGGACGTGGGCTGCCCCGGACTTATCCGCCAGACGCATCTGACTCTTCAGGCTGCGAGCGGCACTCGTCTCCACACGCATTCCCTGGAGACGCCAGCGGTGTGCCAGATGCATGACTTCCAGTTCCGCCGGTGCTCCGATGGGTGCGATGAAAATCTCGGGTGACTCAGCAGTCTTCCCGGCATCGTCGCGCATCGAGAGCAGCAGCCGCTCAACGCCCAGCGCGAATCCGATTCCCGGGATGTCTCCGCCACCCAGGGCACGGACCAACCCGTCGTAGCGTCCGCCGCCGCCGACCGCGTTCTGCGATCCCAGCCCTTCGGCCGTGACCTCGAATGCCGTGCGCACGTAATAATCGAGGCCACGGACCATGCGCGGCGCAAGGGTATAGGGAATCTGCTCACGATCGATGATGCGACGCACGGTTGCGAAGTGATCGGCACAGCCAGCACAGAGGTGATCGATCATCAACGGAGCACCAGCAGTGGCTTCCTGACAGGACGGATTCTTGCAGTCGAGGATACGCAAGGGGTTGCGTTCGAGACGGCTGTTGCAGTTCTCGCAGAGTTGGGCACGCCGCGCCGCGCCAAATTCACGCAAAAGTGCGCGGTAACCAGGCCGGCACTGTGCGTCTCCGAGAGAATTCAATTCAAGGCGTGGATTTCTTATCCGGAACTCGGAGAGGAGGTCGTGCAGCAAGAGCAGAATCTCGGCATCGATACTCGCATCATCCCGTCCCAGCGCCTCGACACCGATTTGCGCGAACTGGCGCAATCTGCCCTTCTGAGGCCGCTCGCGGCGAAACATCGGACCCATGTAGAACAACCTTGAAACAGGTTCGTGTTGTGCCAGCGAATGCTCGACGTAAGCTCGGACGACGGACGCGGTGCCTTCCGGTCGCAGCGTCAGGGAAGCTCCGTCGCGGTCGTCGAAGGTGTACATTTCCTTCTCGACGATGTCGGTGGTTTCCCCGAGTGAACGCTGGAACAGCTCGGTACGCTCGGCAATCGGAACACGGATTTCGCTGTAACCGTAGCGGCGGAAAACCTCGCGCGAACGTTGCTCGACCCAACTCCAGCGTGCGCTCTCCCCCGGCAGGACGTCGTGGAAGCCTTTGACAGAAGTGATTTTCATTTCGGGAGCTTGCGCCGCAGGCCGCAAGTCGGTAACAGAGGGGTCCCGGCAAGTCAACGAACGGTCCACGCGCGTGGGACGAAAACGACAGCTCGCTCAGATCGCTCTCTTTTCGCGAGTCACTCTGGCCGACGGGTGCAATATCATCAATAAAATTCCGGCATTCGTGTCACTGGTGTTCTTCATCCTGACGATCGTCCTGAAAGGGACGGCCGTGATGGCCCAGAGCGTCTGTTGCCAGTGTAATGACGGCATCTTCCTGTCGTGCGGCGTCGAATTGATCCCTGGAACCTGTGGTTTCGACGATCCGACCTGCTGGCCCGTACCGAATGCCGACTGCAATGGTCTGACGGCGCTATGCGTCCCGTACACCCCCACACCGACCTTCAGCCCAACTCCGACACCATCGTTCACTCCGACCCCGTCACCAACGGTGACACCGACCGTGACACCGACGCGCACACCGACGCAGTCCCACACGGTTACGGCAACACGCACGCCGACACCGACCCAGACACCGACTTCCACACCCACACCGACACCAACGCTGACGGCAACGGTGACGCCGACCAGCACACCAACGCCCACGCCGACCGAAACGTCCACCACGACGGCAACCAACACGCCGACGTCCACGCCGACGGTAACCCAGACCAACAGCCCGAGCCGCACGCCAACGTATACGGCAACACCGACTCCAACACGCACGCCGACGATCACCGCGACACCGAGCAGCACCAGCACACGGACCGAAACTCCGACCCCGACCTATACGGGCACACCGACGAACACTCCGGGCCCGAACGACTGCTGCCAGTACTTCAATCCTTTTGGCACGACCTGCGGCCCGTCGTTCAACGGTCTGTGCGGCGACGGCGCTGTGATCGTTTTCGATGCCGTGTGCGAGGGAAATGGCGTCTGCGTTCTGTTCACGCCGACACCCACACCCACGATGACAGCAACGATTACGCCAACCGAGACACCGACAGCGACATTCCCCCCGACGAATACCCCGACCGAGACCGCCACGCCCACGAATACCGGAACGTTCACCTCCACTCCCACGGCGACACCTACGCTGGGTGTCAACGACTGCTGCCAGGAGAACCGCAGCGGCCTTCTGACATGCGGCCCGCCCGTCAATAATATCTGCTCCGGTGCCGCCGTACCCGTGTACGGTGCCGTATGCCTTGGAGCCAGCGGCCTATGCGCCACATTTACGCCGACTCCCACGGCCACAGCCACGCCTACACCGACGGGCAGCGCCTATCCGACCTCAGGCCCCAATTGTATCGGACTCGGTCCGATGGGGAATGCAGACCAGCCCGACAATCAACCTACGGGTTTTACCGAGAACTGGCGCGCCGTACAGTATGATGATGGTGACGTCTCCTACGTGCACTATGACCAGAGCACGTCGACTCTGGGTCCACGCTCCGATATCTACACGATCGAGGACGCCCCGCCGCGCGACGAACCCATCATCTCCGTCGTCGTACATGTCGTCAGTAGATCCGTAGCGGGTCTGCCCAACAGCGGGACGTTCGGAGTCCTTCGTGGCGGTACTCAGACCATCCACAGCGGTGTCTTCAAACCGGCCACCACGCAGTATGCCGATTATACGACCAACTTCTGTAAAAACATCCTGCCGACACCAGGACCCCCACCGTGCGTCAACCCTGCGTACGGTACACCCTGGACCTGGGCCGATGTGAACAAGATCCAGGCGGGCGTCAAACACCAGGTCTCTGCCGGCGACTCGATGCGCACCACGAATGTTTGGGTCGAGGTGTGTTGGCAGACGCCCACACCCACGCCAACGATGACCAGGACGCAGACGTGGACGCGCACACCGACAGCGACGAACACTCCTTCGAATACGCCGACCATCACCGATACGCCAACCCCAACGCCGACGGCAACCGCAACCCCGACGACCACAGATACCGCGACTCCGACGAACACCCCAACCTCGACCAATACCCCCACTCCAACTTCGACACCGACCACGACCCCAACACCGACCACGACCCCGACACAGACCGCGACGGCGACGCAGACACCGACGCGAACCTACACCGTGACACAGACGGCATCGCGCACCCCGACACCCACCCCGAGCCCAACCTCGACGCGGTCCTCCACTCCCACTCCGTCCGAAACGCCCACACGCACACCTGTACCCACGTCGACACCCACAGGAACCCTGCCACCGACTCTCTCGCCGACGGTGACACAAACGGCGACGCGGACCTATACGGCAACGCTGACGCCGACATCTGGTCCGGTCACGGTCACACCGACCCGTACTCCGACACCGTCCCTGACACGCACGCAAACGATCACGATGACTCCCAGCATCACGGGGACAAAACCGACGTTTACGCCGACAGCAGTTCCGAAGATCTCGTTTCTGCTGGCGATGGGTAATAACCAGTGGGAGTGTGCATTCGATCTGGCAACCGAGCTCGGTTTCCAGAACGCTACACGATCTCTGGTCAATCTGGAATTCGAAAACGCAGCCCAGATGCGCACCCAGTTCCAGGTCGTTTATGTCGCGCCAGGCCTGTCCGCCGGAGACTATTCGTCCTTGCAGAGACTGGTTGCACCGGGTGGCTTCATCGAACAGTTCGTCAGCCTGGGCGGCGTCGCCGTCCTGAACGTGGCAGGTCTCTTCGGGGATCAGACAAATGTCGCCCCGGGTGGCATTGGCTTCCAGCGCAGCAGCTCACACAACAGCGAGTCGATCGTGCGGCCAGACCACCCCTATTTCGATGGATCGGGTTTTGGCGGAGATCCGCTGAGCGCCTCCGATTTCGAGGAGTGGGGACCGACCGACGAAGGTATTCTATCCAATCTTCCCGGCAACGCATCCATTCTCATCGAGAACAGCGCAGGGCCAAGCCTGGTCGAATACGTCTACGGCGATGGACGTGTCATCGCCAGCAGCCTCGGATATTGCTGGCAATCGCGTCCCAACTCGGATGGCACTGCGATGCGGAATCTGCTGCGCTACAGCGTTTTTTATCAGGATTTCGCCAACACGCCTGCACCAACTCTGACTCTCACACCGACGCCCACGGTCACACCGACGCGCACCGCCTCCCCCACCGCATCGGCGACACGCACACGCACACCGACACGCACGCCATCGCGCACGGCGACGGCGACCTATCTGGTGGGTGACGCCAATCTCGATGGGTTCGTCGACGAGTACGACCTCGAAGCGCTTTTCTATTACATCTTCGAGGAACTCCCGGCGCCCATCGAAGCGGACGTCAACCGTGATGGTGTGATCACAGCAGCAGACGTGAGTGCGTTGCTCCGGCAACTCGGACGGTAGCCCGCTTCTTTGAGGGTGTGGTCGACATGCCGGCGGCTGAAGCAGTTGCACCGGAGAGTCTGTGGGATGTTATGGAATCGTCTGTCCACTGGCGTAGTATGCCGCGAATCAAGGACGAGCTTGCCGTGATCTTCATCGTTGCGAGAAGAGAGGGGAGTTGCGTTGTTCAAGCAGTTTCCGATGAGCGCGCTCGATGCGATCGTAGATCGATCCAGGGGTGACGTCGCGGACCAAACGCACCACGATCTCTGGTTTGTCTGGTAACTGAACGCGTGTTCCAGAGTAGCGATGATCTCACGCAGCCTCGCAACCTGGAAAAATGCCATCTTACAACGCTTCCTGGCGCACAAACATCGCCTCCTGCATTGCACGGGCTCAAGATGGGTGAAACACTGTTTACATTGACTCCGCTCGGGTCCGTCTGGTCGAAATGTCACGCGGGAATTTGAGAAATCGTGCTGCAGGCGGCTTGCGTCATGTGGCGATGACCCGTTCGGAGAACATGGCCCGTATCCGAGGCTCCAACACGAAACCGGAAATACGCTTGCGCCGGGCCCTTTGGTCTGCAGGTCTGCGGTATCGGCTATTCATCACAACCCCGGCGGGGAGACCGGATATCGTGTTTCCATCGCGAAAGATCGCCATTTTCGTTGATGGGTGCCAATGGCACGGTTGCCCGGAACATTACGTGCGGCCGAGGACACGTGAGGAGTTCTGGGGTTCCAAACTCGCAGAAAATGTCCAGAGGGATCGGAGACAGACACTTACTCTGGAAGCAGCAGGCTGGCAGGTTTGCCGGTTCTGGGAGCATGAGGTGGCAACACAACTGGAAAAAGTGGTTGCCAGGATTCGAGCCACCGTAGAGGGCCAGCCCCGGGGTGAAGAGCGGCGTTACTGCGTGGTGAAGGTGGAACCGCTCGGTCTGAAGGATCAGGAAGCACGGTACATGGAGGACCTGCGGGATCCGACGATAGAGCGGCGTGTCGAGAAAGCTCGGAGCACGAGGAAATGGTGATCGTGCTGATGCTTCGCTGAATCCCGGCCTCAACCGGCCGTTCAGCGAAGAAGGAATCGGCGTGGAAAAATCATTCTCAACGTTCGAATCGATAGAGCAGGCATTACTCGACCAGAATTGTAAGTACGCTCTCGTCAAAGTACTTGCGAAGAATCAGGACAACGAGAAGAACCAGATCTATCTTGGCGCGGAGCGTGGCCTTTCGCAGCTACTCCCTGGAATTCCCGGAGTCCGGAGCGGCAGTACGAGTACACGAAAACGCCATTCCGTACCGGGCCAATTGATCACGGAACTCAAACTTGAATTTTCCTGGTTGTGGCCCGACGCTCAACCCAGCCCGGCACCATCAACCCGGATCATCGACTACTTCCAGTACGCGGCCGACGGTGAGACGAGGCTATCGGGCTTCATTCGTGACTGCCCGAGGGCTCCCCGCGCATTGCGGCGCGATGAAATGGATGCGTTTGGGCGTCGTGTTCTCGTGATCGGCGTTGCCGAAGAAAGAACCTTCGGGATCGTAGTCACGGACCGGGATGGACAACAACTGGTTGATCGGCTCAGTGCGCTTCCCTTTGTCCCGAACCACCCGGTACTGCGTTTATGGGAGCTGAACCGGAATGATCCGAGACTGAATCCTGATGTGCTGATTGAGGATCTGCGCAAGATCGCGGGTCGGCCACTTCCTGCTTGCGCGTTACACCGGGCTGGCGAGTCCCCCGTGCCACAACGAGCACGACAGGGCGGCGGCTGGACCCTCGAGGCAAATCTTGGAATCCCCCGAAACAGTGCTTCCGGACCTGATAAGCATGGGTTCGAAATCAAAAGTGTCAGCGGCGATCAGGTCACGATCATCACGACAGAACCGGATCTTGGTGCACGCCCGGAGGGCTTCGTCGATTATATGAAGCGGTTCGGATGGGAAAGTCCTGTACGCCCCGGACATTGGGTCTTCAACGGTGCCCATCGCTGTAATCACCCGAACAATCGGACACACGCTGTTCTCATCGTTGACCATTGGGATCATACGCGAAATGCCCCGGCGGGAACCGGCGAGCCACGAATCCTGCTGATCGAGACGAGAACTGACCAATTGATCGCAGGCTGGAGTTATCGACGCATTGCTGAACATTGGAACAAAAAGCACGCGGGTGCCGTTTATGTGGAAACCATCCCCAGTAATTGTGATGGCGGAAGATTTCCGTCCCACTATTCCTATGGACCGACGGTCTGTATTGGCATCGGCACCAACCCGATCCGGTATTTCCAGAATCTCGCACGTGGCGAAATCTACCTTGACCCAGGCGACAGTCTCTCAGCCGGCGGAACGCAGAAGAGGCGAACTCAGTGGCGCATACGTGGAAATATCAGAAGCGCATTAGCAAAGCGCCTTGAACCGCTCTATTTCCAATTTGATGTATACGACCTCCCGTGATCAGGCAGCGCCCTTGATACGACCAAGGAGATCCCGCTCCCCCTGGCGACGAAACAGCTCCAACTGCTCCCGCGGTGGGATATTCTCGCAGGGAGCTTCGTCCAGCGTCGATACGATAACTTCCGCAACGTTTTGGATCAGAGGAACCACAACGGAATTGCCGAACTGGCGGTAGGCTTGCGTATCGGAAACAGGAATTCGGAACGAGTCTGGATAGCCCATCAGCCGCGCACATTCCCGCGGGGTCAGGCGCCGTGGGGTCCGGCCCTTACCGCGGCTCACAAGGATCTCAGAGCCGTCCTTGAAATAGCGAGCTGATAGAGTACGGGCGATATCGTTGCCGTCGACCAGGCCGTACCCAAAGCCATTTCCTGCGGCACGGTGCTTTGCTGCGTAGTCACGTAGATAACGCCACAGGTGATTCGTAAGGACATATTTCGAGGCGACCTTCGCCTCAGGCCCCTCCGTAAAAGGAGGCTCTGCAATCTCAGTTCCGTTCTCGGGGTGGAGGATCGTGTTCAGACGATGTTGCCCTTTTTCCGGCAGTGAAACCAGATGCCAATGGAATGCGCGTGGCTCCCTGAAGCCCACGATGAGGATGCGCTCCCGGTGCTGGGGCACAAAATGCTGCGCGTCGAGTACCTTGAAGGAAATCGAATAGCCGAGTTCATCTTCCAGGATCTCTCGAATGACACGAAAGGTGTTTCCCTTATCGTGAGTCACCAGGTTCTTGACGTTCTCGAGCAGAAACGCCCGTGGCTGTTTGGCGTTGATGATGCGCGCTACGTCAAAAAAGAGGGTTCCCTGCGCCTCGCAGGCGAATCCATGCGGTCGCCCGAGTGCATTCTTCTTTGACACGCCCGCGATAGAAAACGGCTGGCAGGGAAACCCGGCCAGAAGGATATCGAAATCCGGCATCTGACGGCCTGGATCGGTCAGGTGAGTGATGTCTCCAAAGATTTCATGTTCATCCTGAAAGTTGGCGCGGTATGTCTGCTGGCTGTACTTGTTCCATTCGCTGGTGAAAACACACCCCCCGCCCTGTGCCTCGAACCCGAGCCGCATCCCTCCAATACCTGCAAAGAGGTCGGCAAAAGTGAACTTCGGTGAACCATACGCCGCCGTTCGCTCCGCGACGAGAAGTCCCTTCAGTGCCGGTTCCAGTATGGCGGGTGGGGCGATCTCCCCATGCACCCAGCGGGTTATCGTTTTCGGATTGCGCCCCAGCTTCTCCGCAAGACCCTCGCGCCCGTAACGAGTGAGTGCCCGATCGAGCAGTCGGATGGTTTCGGAATGCGGGATCTCGCCAGTGGGTGGTAGACCGTGAGTACGCTTCTTCGACATGGGGAATCCTCAGGGACATTTTGTCCTGAAAGGTTCCCCTTTTACAAGCGAATGATCTCATGTAGGCGAAAAGATGAAGTCGATCGTGATGTTGAGCAGGGGTTGTGTACCCAACCGAGACCTACGCTCGATGGAGAGAAGTTCGGCCATGTGCCCTTGTCGCCACCTTAAGGGAATGAGGCATTTGGGGGAGGCTGGTGGATAGCTGGGAAATCCCTCACGCCGCCGTCGCCGCCCAGATCGCCAACTCCACCGCGCACTGCCCCTCGGTACCTCAAAGAGAATTGCCGGGATATGTGCGATGGGTGGTTAAACGGCGGCGCGTGTGGATCAGCACACTTTCCGTTGGTGCCATCGCTCACGTCCAGAATTTTTGGAGCGGCGGCTGCGCCGCCGCTCCAACCATCAACCACACCAAAGGACCAGATCAGCAGGTCACAAGCCGCCTCGCACTGCCCGCACCGCGTAAGAGTTAGCCTTGGCGTAGTAAGCGTCCACAGTCCCGCTGTTGAAGTTCACGCCCCACGCGCTGTCGGACGTGCCGGTAGAGGACGACCAGTAGCCACCAGCGGCCGTGCAACTGCATGCCGCCACTTTCACGTCCGAGCAAGCCGTGCACGTTGCCTTGTGGAACGCTGCTGGCACAGTCGGCCCAGGCCACGAAATTTCGTAGTCCACAATACTCTGCAACTCTTTGATACTCGGCAGCCGCCAATCGCAATGTCCGGCAAAACACGGCGGTGTGTTCAATGCCGCCAGAAAGTCCGTAAATGCCGTTCCATCGGTGATATTCGTGTTACCATACGACGCTCCCGACACATGTGTATGTGTTGTCCTTGCCGTGAATCCCGTTCGAGTCGTCTTTCTTCTCCCACATCAGTCCCGTCACATTGTCCGTGATCGTGCCGTCCCCGTTGTCCGTAAACGACATTGCAGCACCCGGCCGCAAGTCACCATCGGAGCCCGAACCATACGACGTCGTCTGTCCGCTCCGGGGTAGTGGGCCGCCACCGCCACTGCCACCACACGCCACATCGGGCAGTCCATCGTTCGGTGTGCCGTCGATTGCTGCCGCATCCGCCTGTACCCTGGCCACAGCGTCGGTTGTACGGTTCGGGTCTGACGGCGGGGGCGTCACCCCACCCATCGGCGCCACCAGCGCACCTAGGAGTCTGTCGGAGAAAAACCAAGGTGTGGGCTATTGGTCAAGCTGAGGGAGTCCTATAAAAGTGGCGATGGAGTGGAGGTGAGGTGGATGGGGA
>JAANMX010000045.1_pt1 | contig 130219 bp, 99 predicted proteins | sample 7279681 | NCBI WGS metagenome assembly JAANMX01 (sample SAMN14094542, study PRJNA606508) | bioreactor metagenome | isolation source: A lab-scale SPAN reactor treating ammonium-rich wastewater day 351 | place: Ireland: Galway | collected 2018-01-01 | reverse complement strand
ATTCCAATGTATCCTAACCTGCAGGATGGAGGTTCGCAAGTCGCTGATGGACGGCACGAAGCCCCGTTACGCAGCGCGGCTGGCCAGGCACTCCAGATAGAGGCGGGTCAAGTGATGCCATGGACTGGCTGGATTGATCAAGGGCAGGGCTTTCTCGAACCGCTCCCGGGCCAGTTTGAACTGTCCGCGGTGGAAGGACAAGAGGCCGAGGTTATACAGGGAGGCAAAGGACGGCGGCACGGCCTGCCGCCAATGGGCTTCCGCCAAGGAGCCTTCGCCCGACATGGCGTGGAGCACCGCGGTTTCATGATCGAGCCATGGCGTCCAATCTGCGGGTGCCACCTGCCGAACCTTGGCCAATGAAGCAGCCGCTTGATCCCAATGGCCTTGGCAACGCTGGAGCATGGTCAAGAAGAGCATGGATCGAGGATTCAGTTCGCTGGCCGGCGCAAAATGCCAATTCACGCCCGGCGTCGGCTGCCAGGGGTCCAGGGGTGAAGCCTCTGCTGGGAGGTCCAGGAGCGGGTCGAGTTGGCGCAGCATGGCGGGCACGTGGCCAAACGCAAACCAAACGATCGGCTGCGAATGCAATTCCCGGAGCAAACGCTGCCAGGTTGCCAGCCAAGCGTCGGGTATGGATTCCAAGGCATGTGCTGGCGCCAACTCTTGGACTGCTTCCATGGCCGACGGCCAAAGCTGTTTCGGCTCCAACCAGGTCGCCACGGTGAGGTTTTGCTGATACGGTTCGACCTCGCTGGACGAACTGGCATCGCCTTGTGCCAGAAACTGTTTAAGCAATTGATCCAAAGCGGGTGGTTTCATGGCCTTGCGCATCCTGAGAAACTGGGAAAAAGGCGAGTGAATGGTTCCTTAAAGGCAAACGCATCCATCGGCTCAGCTTGCGCTTCGATTGCAAACCTCCTCGACTTGCCAGCATCGGCTTGAACGGTCATGGGCCAAGGACTTTCGGTTAGGCCATTTTGACGAATTTTAAGCTCAACAGCCATACCAAGCGCTCCGAGTTCACAGTTGAAGGGTGCGAAAACAGCGTCCTGCGATTATAATTTGAGTCATGCCAATCCGTTCGCTGTTGACCTTAATATCGCTGATCGCGCTTGCATTCTGGCCTGGAGAAAGGGTTCAGGCCCAGGAACGGCCCGTCACGACCACACCCCCAGCGAAAGCCGAGCAGGAAGCGACGCCCCTCGAGAAAATCCCCATTCCTACCGACGCGATCCTTGTGATCTGTGAGAATTTGGGCCAGGCCGTTCAGCAGATGCAGCCTGGCAGCATCATTCTCAGCCCCAAGCGTTATCAGGCCTTGATCGAGGAACTGGCCAAGCTCAAAAGCACGGCCGCGACGGAAGAGGAACGACTTTTCAGCGCTTGCCGAATTCAGGGACAATGGCTTCCCGCCCAGCCGCCCTTCTCGCTGCAGGACGAGGTGGAATTGACCTTCGAACTGGAATTTCAAACCGAAGCCCCGCTCACCCGTTGGCCCCTGCCGCTGAAGGGGCTGCGTTTGACCTTCGCGGAATTGGACGGCCAATCCCCCATCTGGTCGAGGAGTCCGCAAGGTTTGGTCTTAACCGTGCCCGAGGCGAAACAACATCGCTTGATGCTCCGAGGCCGTGTGCCGGTGACGCGCGTGGGTGCGAACCGCAAGTGGCTCCTGGAGCGGCTTCCTTCCGCCGCCATCACCAGCTTTCAATTCACCACGATCGAAGACGTCGTGGAGGCGTCCATCAAGGGGGCAGGTCCAGTGAGGATTGAACCCACCCAGGGCAAGGAAAAGATCGTTTTGGCCAAGGCCCTCGGCGTGGTCCAACAATTGGAGTTTCAATGGCAGATTCGCACACCCGCCGATGACCAGGCGGCCGCCGTCCAGGTCCAAGGCGATCTGCGCTTCGCCGTTGATGAAAGCAGCGTGGAAACCGAAGCCCGCTTGCGGTTCGATCTGCCTTCGGGGAAAATCAACCACCTTCGGCTCAAGCTCCCCCCGAACGTCGACAACCTTCGGATCGACGCCTGGCAGCGCGAGGATCAACGAACCGTTTTGGAATGGTCGGGGCCTGATCCCCAGGGGGAAGTGACCGTCCGCTTGCCCTCGGCCTGGCTGGCCGACGAGGCGGCGCACACTTTGCGGCTGCGTTTCAGCCAACTGCACGAAGCCAAGGTGGGAGAAACGCTGCACCTGGGGCAAATCGTGGTGGCCGATCCTCCCTGCGAGAAGCAGACCGGCGTCATCACCTTGGCCAGCGCCCCCGAATTGCATTACCGCGTCGACCCCGGCCCGCTGCGCCGCAGCGACGTCCATGTAGCCTCCTGGTTCGATGCGCGCGGCTTCGCCCAAAGTTTCCGCTATCTGCAGCAGCCCGCCCAGATCAAAGCCACCTTGGAACGCATCGAACAACCCATGTTGGCGGCCGAGGCGCGGCTGTCCTATCAACTTCGCCTCGTGCCCGGCCAACTCAAGTTGACCTGTCAATTGGAAATCCATCGCCGCAGTTCCTTCGGGCTGGATCAGATCGAGATGAGCTGGCCCAAAGGATGGAATTTGAATAGTGAACTGTTCCTTTCTCCCCTCGTTCGCCAAGCGCAGCAGGATGCAACCACCGACACCCTGCGCTTAAGTTTGGTCGGTCGACTGCCCGACGTCATCAAGCTGACATTGGAAGGCGATTGGCAGACGTCGGGAGCATCGCGAACCAACCTGCGGCTGCCGCGCCTGCTCAGTGGTTGGGGCGAGCGAGACCAGCGACGCCTTCCCGTGCAATGGGTGACTTCGGCGGCGCCGCTCATCATCGAAGGCTCGGAACACGACATTCGCCTGGAAACCGGCTCCCAGGCGCTCCTGGCAGAATCGCAAACCCCGCTGGAGTTGGACACGTGGATGCGCCCGCCTTTCCGGGTCCAGGTTCGTTCGCTCGCCATGAACCAGGGCGAGGGGGCCCAAACCGCTCCGCAGTTGCAACTGCAATGGAAACCGCGCCAGCCCGTCCTGCGGTCTGAGGCGCAAGTTTTCATTACACCCACCTTGCCCTGGGTGAGGCAACAATGGCATTGGCAGTGGCCGGGCCAGACCCCTGCGCAAATGCAGCTTTACGTCCCCACCAATATCCTCGCTTCCCTCCGCCTGGCCTGGCAGACGCCGTCGGACGCCGCTCTCCGGCCGATCTCCTGGACGGTGATGCCCGGCGGGGGAGAGGGCGCCACGCTGATCACCATCCGTTCTCCAGGACCCGGCGTGGAGGCAGCCACTCTATGGTGTGAATTCCCGCTCCCCCATCGCGGACCTCTGGCCCATCTCGGCGAGGATCTGTTGATCGAATTGCGCTGGGTGGTCCCCCGCTTGGAAACCGATGAGGAAAAGCCGACGATCGCCGTGCTCGTCTGGCTGGACGCCCGCTTTGCAGCGCAATGGCATGCCACCGCGGCGGCGCGTAAAATGGCCGATGCCGCGCTCCCGCAACGCACTCGAATGGGATGGTCGGTGATGCCTCGCCTGGAGGCGACCTTTGCCGACGCCACCCTGCCCGTGAGCATCCAATTGACTCCCGACAAGGAATCGGCTCATCCAACGACCGTCGAACGCATTCTGATGGAAGCACGCCCCCTGCAAGAGGGATGGACCAGCCTCCGCGCCAGCCTTTGGGTGCAGCGTCTGACGCACGAGGAGATGACCTTGGCCATCCCCTGGCCGGCAACGTCTTTGGTCCTGGAAAGAATCGCCGTGATGGGACAACCGCTCCAGGAAAGAGATGTCCGTCTCGAAGCGCACGAGGAGCGCACCAAGCTGCACCTGCGGTTGGCGCCCACGCTTCTCAGCCAGTCTTTTTACGTCGAGATTTTTTACCAGGTTCGTGATGCCGCGCCGTCTTGGCTGATCAAGCGTTGGTCCTTGCCGGCCGTCGAGTTGGCGTCAGCGACGGCGCTCGCTCAAACGCGCTGGCGGGTGGAATGGCCCAGAAGCCAAAGTTTATTGCTTTCGGAAGCCGCGCGGCTGGAGCAAGGTCCTTCCTGGAACGGTTTCTGGCGCGAGCCGCAACCCAGCTATCTGAAACGCGCCATGGACGCCTGGTTCATGCCGACCGGCGGCGGGTCGAATGTTCAGGAGGGTGCCTCCGAAAACGCGGCCCTGAGTTTTTCCACTTCCGCCGCGCGCATGACTTTGTGGCACGTGTCCCGGCTGGCTTGGCAAGTGCTTTGTTCCACGTTTGTGCTGCTTCTAGGCTACGTCGTTTGGCGCATGCGGAGCCTTTCGCGGTGGACCACTCTCGGATGCATCTTCCTCGGCTTGCTCCTGATGGTTTTCATGACGCCGGAGTTAGCCTTTCAAATGGGCTGCGCTGCACAACCGGGTTTATTAGTCATCGCCTTCATCCTCCTGGCAGGGTGGTCCTATCAAGGCATGGTCTCCCGCCGCATCCAATCCCGCTTCGCTTCCAGCCAGGCTCTCTTGCCATCGACCTTGATGGTCAAACCCTCGACTTCTCAGGAGAGGGCCGCCGCCAGCAGCAGCACGTCCTCGGCAGGAGGCTCCTGAAATGGCGTGGCGCCTGTTCCTGGTTTCGGGCAGTCTGTTACTCGCTTGGAGTCTGTGGCCAACCTGGTCGGCCCCGCCCGACTCCGAATCGGGTGAATTCCACGCCCGGAGGATTTGGCTCGACCCTGACCGCCCCTGGTTTCCCTGGATGCAGCAGGGCGATTGGATCACCGTGCCCCGCAAGGAATTTGAAGAGACCCTGCAGAAAGCCAACCTCCAACGTCAAGCCGATCGGCATCCCCCCCGCTTGATGGCCGCTTACTACTCGGCTCGCTGGGAGGAAGAGGGGCTGCAAGGACAAGCTGCGTGGACGATCCATCAAGAAAACCCGGTCATGACCGCCTATCGAACGGATGGCTGGAACCTTGCCCTCAATGATCGCCCGCGCTGGGGAAACCAAGCCGCCTTGGCGGGACAACAGGCGGGTCAGTTGGAAGTCTATTGCCAGCATCAAGGCCAACGAGAGCTCACCTTTCGCTGGTCCCGGATCGCCGAACGCCGACCGCAAGGGGCGCGCGTCACGCTCAAAATCCCGTCCGCGCCGCTGGTCGTGGTCGACGTCGACGTGCCGCGTCATTTTCGTTTATCGTGGCCCGAGGCTCCGCACAACGTCTCTTTTCTCGGAGATGCTCCTGACGCGGCCGATCATCACCGCTGGAGGTTGACGCGCGGCGAGGGGGATGCCCAAGAGCTTGCCTTGTTGATCCAACCGGTGCAGGCCTCGTCGGCGCTCCCGACCGCACCGCCGCTGCAGCGCATGGACTATCGCATCGATCCGCAGGAAACGACTTTTCGCTGCGATTTCATTTGGCCCAAGGAGTTGGCGGCCCCGCGCCAGCTTACGTTTCGCTTGGATCCCGCATTGGCGATTCGCCGGGTCCTGGATTCATCGGAGGCCACGCCCATTCCCATGGCGTGGCACATCAGCGCGAGCCCGGACGGAACCAGGCGATTAGCCATTCCGTTGTCGGAACGACCGCCGGAAAAGATTCGCATCGAAGGCCGGGTGGAGCGATCACCCGCGAATGCTGGTCCATGGACGCAGCTTCTCGCTCAGCTCAATGCGGAATCCGTTCGCGGCGTTCAAGAAAAAACCAGCTTCTTTATTCACCGCGGCCTGGAACTCATCGCCGCGGACTGGGGCCAGTTTCAACCCAGGCACTTGGGGTCCATCGAGACTCCAGAAGCCATTGACCACGATGGCTGGGAGTTGGTGCCGCGCCATTGGCGGCTACAGAATCGGGAGCAGCCGCGCCTGACGATTCGCTCCAGTCCATCGAATACGATCGTGACCCAGAATACCTGGTGCTTGCTGCATTCGACCCAATCCCGCTGCGTCGCCCATGTGCAATGGCAGCAAGTCTTGGGAGCGCGGAGCGTATTCGAAGTTCAAGTACCCGCGGGCTGGATCATCGAACAGGTGGCGGCCGAGCCAGCACAGAGGTCCATTCAATGGCTTTGGAATCCATCAGCTCCAGATCAGCCCCTGCAGATTCTGCCTCGGTCCGCCGTGAAGCCGCAGGAAGCCTTGAATGCATGGATCGTGCTGCGCGCTGCCGCGCCGTTGTTTGAACCCGGGAGTGCATCACGCGTCAACCTCCCCAACCTGGCTCCTCTCGACATTCAAGGCTACCGCGGACGTTACCATGTGGCCGTGGAGCAGGCACGCCGCGCGCAGGGTTGGGCGCCGTTGTTCAAAACCAGTCTCGATTTGGACTCAGGGGTTCGCCTGCTCGATCAAGCAACCACTCTTCCAGAGAAGGTAGAAGAATGGCTGGGAAGAGAAGTGCCCCCCTGGGTTGGTGCGATGGCACAGTTCCATTCACCATCCGCGGGAATGCTGCTCCTCGAACCGCTTCAGCCGCAATTGGCCTCCCAGGTTAAAGCCCGCGTCCGCGGCCAGTCGCTGACGTTTCACCTCATGCTCGAGCCAGAACAAGGCTCGATTCGCACGATTCGCTGTCAGTTTTCAGCTCCCATGCCCGGCCTGACCTGGAAAACAGTGCGCGGCACGACGCAATTAACTTCCTGGCAGCGCATTGATGAGCGCCACGCTCTGTTGCAGCTTGACCGTCCGCTGTCGGAGCCGCTGCATCTTCTCGCCACGGGTGAATGGAATCCGCATGGCGAGCTTCCCCTTCTGTGGATACCCCAGATCGGCGACGGCCAGGCCAGCTTCCAAGTGGAACAAACTCCGGGACAGCGCCTAACTCCTTTCGGTCATGGCTTGCTGCCCTCGAGGCAAGACGAATCTGCCGAACCGGTCTATCCCTATAATGGTTCGACGCGCGGCATTCGTTTAACCAACCAACCCTTGCCTTCCTCAGTTCAAGCCGATCCTGTCGCCTTGCTCGATCCGCAATTCACCGCATGGATTGAACCTCAAGGCGGTCTGCGCTGGGAGTATCGCGTCGTGATGCGCGCCAGCGCGGAGGGTTTCTTGGAGTTGACCGTGCCAAGCGGGTCGACGCTCAGCCACGCGGAACGCAACGGGCAAGTGCTTTCTCTGGAATCGGGTCCGCGCTCGCAGGTGGCATTGCCCAAGTCGAGGGGAACGCACGTGTTCGTCCTCCGCGGCGGTCAACCGCTGCCTCACTTTACCTGGTGGGGCCGAATGGAACTCGCTTGGCCCGCCTGGCCGAGCGTGCCGGAGGCTCCGCCCCCCAGCGTTCGGGTGATCCTCCCGCGAGGGTGGCAGCCCCTATCCAAATCCTGGAGGCCTTGGCCGGCCCTTCCAGAGCGGACGCCGCCAAGCCACGCCTCAGCCAACCGCCAGAACGCAGAGGTCATGAGCGACATCGTGAAGCGCGCGGAGCAGACTTGGGTCGAACAAGTGGTCGATGAAGCGACCATGGTAACGTGGCTCGAGCAGTTGCAAAACGATGTCGTTCAAGGGCAAGGCGCCTTGTGGCTCGATCAAGCCGCCTGGCGGCAGCCTGAACATGAATGGCGTCCCGAACTCCGACTCGAAAAAGCAGGGTTTGCCTTGTTGGCCCTGACCGATGGCGTGCTCTTCACGACGCAGCGGCAGCGCGACCTGTGGCAATGGACGAATCTCGGATCCGTGTCCTCCTCTGACGTGATTGCGTTGGCCGCGGCGGAGGATGCGGCCAAGAGACAGCATTCCCCCCTTGGGAGCCGGTGGCTCAAAGTCACAAAGGAACTCCCATTGGCCCAAACGCTCACTGGCTTGAGTGGTCAGAACTGGGAAATCGATCCCAGCGTCTATGCCATCTGGATGGCAGAGGAGGCATCCACAACAGCATTGCGCATCTCCTTTGGCAACGGCGTGTTGCCCCACCTGGTCGGAGCCTCTCTGGGAGCCATCGTCGTGCTCGGCTGCTGGCGTCATCCATGGCTGGCCTTGATCCTAGTCTTGGCCTGCTGCGGCATGCTTGGTTGGAGCCTGTACCTGGAGGGGCCGCTGCCGCGGTTTTGGCAGCCAAGTTTCCTTTGGATCATCGGTTCGGCGCTTAGCATGGCCCTTGCCCGACTTCTGCGGCGTGGTTCCATCCGCCAGATGGTACCGAAAAGCAACCTTGTCCCGGTCGGCCTGATGGTCATCGTCATGGCCGGTAGCTTGCATGCTGGTCTGGGCGCCCAAGCACCGGAGCCTCCGAAATCCCGCGCGATCACGGTGTTCATCCTCCCGGCCAAATCGGGCAAGGCATCGGACGAACACGTCGTTGTCACCGCCAAGGATTGGCAAGACCTGCAAGCCGCCAGTCGAACCCGCGAGGACAAACTCCCTGACTATCTGATTCTCTCCGTCCAATCGAGCGTCGCTTTTGAAAACGATCATGCCCAGCTTCAGGCTCAATGGTTGATTCATTCCTTTAAGCAAGAAACGGCCCTGCAACTTCCCTGGGGGGCGGCCCGTCTGCAGCAATTACTCGTCAACAACCAACCCGCCGTCATGAAACCTACCCCCAAGGGGCTGGCGGTCACCTTGAATAAGCCTGGCGAGCATCGCGTCTCGTTGGACATGGAGGCGCCCTTGAGCGTGCAAGCCGACCAGGTGCAACTCGAACTGCTCTGGCCTGGCGCCGCCTTGACCTCCTGCCGGGTGCATTGGCCCATGGCCATGCATGAACGACAAACCCTCGGCTCCCTGGGCATTTGGCGGCATGACGATTCGCAGGGGCAAACCCTTTTTCACCTGGGCGGGACCGAGCAAACCCAGTGGTCCTGGCTCCGCTCTCCCGCAGCGCCCCCCAACCTCAAAGCTCAGCTTCTCCACGAATTGCTCCCCGCGGACAAGCTCGTGAGGCTGCACAGCCGAATGCGCTTCGAGGTCGCCAGCGGTGCTGTTCAAGAGGTAAGCCTGTTGATTCCCGATCATGGGAACATCGAAAGTATTCAATGGATCGGCCTGGCCAACGATGGGCAGCCGGCGGGGCTGGTCTCGTGGACAATTTCCGCCCCTACCCCCGCGGGCCGGATTCTGCAGCTCAAGCTCAATCGACGCTATCAAGGGCCGTTCCTGGTCAGCCTGGTGAGTCGCTGGGAGCCTCAACCTTTTTGGTTGCAAATGATCAGCGATCTCCTCGCGGAGCACCAACCCTGGACCGGCCTGGTCCCGCGCCTCCATCGGTTGGCGGAAGGGAATCGCTTTGAAGACTTCCAATTAAACCTGCCCAAGCCGTTGCAAACTGACATCCGCGGCGGCTACCTGCTTCTCCCCGAGACGGCGGAACGCTGGCAACTCCTCAGTTCCGCTCTGGCTTTGCCCCCGTTGGCTCACCGCGCCCTCTGGCGCGACTGGGATGAAGAACCTCTTCGGAAAAGTTTCCATGGCTATTTCCTTAGCGCGGCACAGATGCAACAGCCCCTGCGGCTGCGCGTCGAGACGCCAGCGCAAACGGCGACCGTCGAGCCAACGATTCAGTTAACCCTTCGGGAAAGCGCTTCCGAGTTCAACGCCCTTTTCCGCATTGAGTTCCCCAAGGCTCCCCCCCTGCAGAGCGACGTCTTGCTCCCTGAAGGAGTCATCCTCAGCGATGTGCGCAGCCCCGCTTTACTCCGCTGGCATCAGGTCGGCCAACGCTGCGTCTGTTACTGGAAAGCCAACCCTGGCGCAAAGACCGATTTACAGATGCAAGGCTGGTGGCAGCCCAACGTGCACGAGCAAACGCTTATTTGGACAGCTCCCGCCTGGCAATGGCTCGACGCCAAATCGCTGGGCGGCCGCATCGAACTGCAGCTTCCCCGCGGCGTTCAGGCCGTCGAAGTGGGCGCGAAGTCCGGCGTTGCCGAGGTCCCCGTTTTCTTCGGCAGCCCCCTGGCGAATGTGCGAACCTACCTCATGCAAAGCCCCGCTTACCAACTGCGCTGGCGGATCGAGCCAATCAGGCCGTGACCCGGCCCCGCGGCGGCGCCCTTCCCTCATGTCAGCCGCGTAAGTCATAGCGAAATGATAAAGCCGATTAGCGTGGTGGGGTCGATGTCGGGCGGGGCGCATCGACGTCCATGACACAGCGAAAGCCGACGTGGGACATGCCGGTGTCAGGGCTGCAGCCATGCCGGGCGCTGGGGCGGTAACGCAAGCAATACTGGTCATTGCAGAGAAAGGAGCCGCCCCGCTGCACGCGGGAGGGCCCATGGGGATGCCGCGGGTCATGACTGGTCTCCGGGCCTCTGGGGTTGTGCAGGGTCGCGGCGCCTCGCTGGCGATACAGATCCGCGGCGTAGAAGTCTTGGCACCATTCCCAGACGTTGCCCGCCATGTCGTATAAACCATAGCCGTTGGGTGAATAGGATTTAACGGGCGCGGTGCGCAGGTATCCATCCTCCTCGGTGTTCTGGTAGGGAAAATGACCTTGCCAAATGTTGCACAGCCAACGCTCTCCCTTCTTGGGAGGCCCTTGTCCCCAGACGTAAGGCTGCCCGTTCAGGCCGCCGCGCGCCGCATATTCCCACTCGGCTTCCGTGGGCAAACGCTTGCCCGCCCATTGAGCATAGGCAACCGCGTCATCCCAGGAGACGTGCACGACGGGATGCTCCATCCTTCCCTTGATATCGCTGCCGGGCCCTTCAGGATGACGCCAATTGGCGCCTGGCGTCCATTTCCACCACTGTGAAAAATCATCCAAGGAGACCGGCCCCGACGTCATCGTGAAGACCAAAGAGCCAGGCACCATCACTTCTGGAGCAGGCGGCGGCGTTCCAGGAGGCGATTGTTTCATGATCTCCTCCAAAACGGGCGGCCGCTCCGCCGTCGTCTTGTACCCCGTCGCGTCGATAAAGCGCTGAAATTGCGCATTGGTCACTTCGGCCTCATCCATCCAGAAACCCCGCACGCTCACCCGATGGGCAGGCTTTTCATCGGACCAGCCGATCGCCGCGTTCGTTCCCATGGAAAATTCACCGCCCGGTATCCATACCATGCCCGAAGGCGCCTCTCCAGGTTGGCGTTCCCAGAAGAGGACCAAGCAGTACGTCACGGTAAAACTAATCACAAACAAGACCGCTAACAGCAGTATGCGCTTCATCGGTGCATTCATCCTGATCCCAACGGGAAGGGTACTCACTTGGCGCGTCGCCACCCTTTATCTTCCAGGTTCGACGGCCATGAGCAAGCTGAAACAAGCCTTTATTTTCGGCGTTTACGGGCGAGATTCATGCATGATCGCGAGTCCGAAGGTCCTCATCAAAAATCATGACGCTGACTTTGGACAAATGCTTGGCCGAACGAGCGCGGGGCCCCATCATTGTCAGCAGGGAGTTGGCGTGACCCATGTGGCCATGCGAGTTATGACAAAGCCGCCCAGCGAGATCAAGCCGTGGTTGATTTTGAGAGGAGAGAACCCGTGAGCCGCGGCTCACTTGCGAATGTCGATCGAGTTGAAGTCATCGACCTCGATTGTGTTGTCCTTGCGGTTGAATTTGATCTGGCCCGATTTGTACACCTCGGCGGGAGCGCCTTTGACCTTTTGCCGCTGCACGATGGCCAGGTTGCCTCCCAGCCCCTTGAGGATCAGTTGATCCTTGAAATCATCGTACTTGAGCAAATCGCACTTGGCGGTGAACTCCTGGGCATGAACGAGGACGCGCTCGTGAGCCTCGAACTCGCGGGCCTCCAGTTGATTGGGGAGGCGGTAGGTGCGGCCCACCAGCTTGTTGCTCGTCACCCACAAGCAGCCAGGGGGCAGCTTGTTGGTATTGATCTCCACGTCGATGGAATCGCTCGGCAAATGGAACAGTTGGGCTTGGTCGCGGACAATGACCAGGCCCTGCTCCTTATAGGCTTCCAAGCTGCCCTCGAAGAGGATCCGCGTCAGCTTCAAGCCGCCGGCTGAGGCATCGGACGCGGGAGGGGTGGTCGGAGTCTTGGGCGTCGGCGGCGGCAGGGGGCGGTCGTTTGTGCGGATGGGCAAGGTGTCGCTGCCCATGGCCAAAATGTCCACGACGCCGTCCGGTCCGTTGACGATGAGCTTGCGCGACACCTTGCGCGGCTGATTCACGTCCATGGCCTGATTGTTCAGTTCGATCTCCCGCCCGCGGACGCGCTGGAATTCGCCCACCCGGGTGCCGCGCTGCTCGAACAACACGCCGTCCCACCCCACCAGGCGCACCAAGCCGGGCGGAGCTTCCTTGACGCCGGGCGGCTTTTCCTTGAAGGACAGCTTGCGATCCAGTTCCACGCGCAGCTTGCCGCAGGTCAGGCGCGCCTGTTTCTGCTCCGCTACGACGTTCCCCAGGAACTCGGCCAGACGGCCATCGAAATACATCCGCTGCGACCAGCGAATGGTCAGTTCCGTTTCCTCGCCCAGGGATTCCCCTTGGAAATCGGTTTTACTGGGCAGCCTCATCGAGCCCGCTTCGTTGACTTCAACGGTGTTGAGCGGTTGATCAAAGTGGATTTTCAACCCCGTCAGCCAAATTTTGTCGAGCTGCACGGTCGCCGGCGCGCCGGTCAGATCGATGACGTGTTCCGCGCGATGCCGCTTGAGGGTCAGTCGTTCGCCGCGCAAATCGACGGCGCGATCCTCCTCGCTCTTCGGGGCCTGATGCACGTGGACGCGGCCTTCAGCGGTGAGCTTTTCCAGGTCGAATTTGTTGCCGGCCTGGAGCAAATCCGCATCGATCCAATTGGCTTCCATTTCCAGGGGCACTTTATTCGCCGCAGCGGCTGGTGCTGGCGCCGCCTGACCCTCCAAGGGCGATCCCGCGGCGGCGGGCAAGGGAGCCGGTGCGCCGCTACCGGCTCGAAGGGGATTCGATCCCAATCCCATGTTTAAGGAGGGGACCACGCTGCTCAGTTCCGAAGCATCCACGGTGCGAAAGCGCAGGTTCATTTTGTCAGTCCGGCGAATGACCAACTGCGGCGAGAACAGTTTCACTTCGCCCATGGCATCCAGCCGGCGCGGCACCCGATTCTGCGTCACCGCTTCCTGGCCTGGGGGTGCTGCCTGGTTCGGCGGGACGGCGGCGCTCGAGGTGATCGTTTCCACCCAGACAATGATCCGTTCGTTGGCTTGTAAACGGCCCTGCTCAGGGTCCTCAAAACTCCCGCCGCCCGCGAAATCGAGGCGATCCATTGCTTGCTCCTGGGTCCAATCAAAGCGGTCGCGCCAGGTCACGAGAATGGGCTTGCGCTCCTGCCGCTGGACGCCGTTGTGCAGGCTGAAGATGCGCAGCGACCCTGGCCCCTGGGCGTGGGCCGCGCGCGGCATGCGGTCGCCATGGACGAGTGTGAGGGTGCCCTTGAGCGTAAGGTCATACCCCTGCATTTCGACATTGAGGATCGGGCCGCCCCGCATCGTAGTGCGTTGCTGGGCCTTGTCGTAATGCAATTCGACGCCCGTGGCCTTCAGCGCCTTCGTTTGATCCTCCGCATCGGAGGACAGATCGACCTGCTTGCCCAGGGCGCGGGCGCTGATCAATTCAAAATCTTGCATGGCATCGCCGGAAGCGGACGCGGCGTCGGCGGTTTTCTTGCGCCTCTTGAACTGGAGCACGAGTTGATCACAGTCCAATTGGTCGTACCGGGGCTGACGCGCCGTTTCCGAGCCGATCTCTGGTTCGTGCTTGCGGAGGACCTTAACCTTGTCCGCAAACTCCGCTCGTTCCGCCTCGACTTTGTAAACGAAGGGCCCTTGGGATTCGATCACGACCAAGCTCTTGGGCGGCGCCGCCAGTTGCGCTGAACCGCTCGAGGGAGGCGTCTTGGGCGGGGCCGCGGCTGCCGCGGCGTTTTTCTTTTGGGGCCCCGACTGACCCAGATGGATGAAGTTGGACCGGCCGTCCTCGGGCAGTTCCATGCGCACATTTTCGAACAGCCGCACGCTGCGCACGCCATTGATGGTGTTTTGCGTCAAGCCGCCGCCGGGCTTGCTGGCTCCTTGCGGCTTGGCGGACCGCTCATCGGCGGGTATCAGGTCCACGTCCATGCCCGTGGCGGTGACGATGACGCCGCAGCTATCGTCCAGGATGCGAATCTCCGCTTCCGTCCAAACGCGGTGTTGATCATCGCGATAGCGCAGCCACGGCGTGAGCAAGCGCAGATCGTCGCGGGCGTCCGCCGAGCGGCGATTGTTCGTGAGGATGACGTTGCCGCGCAATTCGCCGGCGATGGGTTTGTTCCGCGAGATGTCGCTGGGCTTCATGATGGGCCGTTCGAATTCGATCTCCGCTTCCTCGCCGCGGATGGTGTTGATCTCCCGCGCTTTGGACTCATCATGGGTCTGGCTGAAGATGGCGACGCTGACCTTGGAGAGGAGCAAGCGGCCATTGGGGAGCAGCTTGCGTTGATCATAGGCGATGATGATGCCCTGCGTTCGCCACTCAAAGATGGAGCGATTGATCTCCTCGCATTTTTCGCCGAAGGCTTCCTTGAGACCGCTCAGCGCGCTGTTCTGCCCGCCGGCGTGCGGCATCAGGGCCGCGGCTTGGCGCTGCGGATCGGGGCGATACTCGGCGGGCAAGGGCGCCAGGCCGTCGTAACGTCCCAGGAAAAAGCTGTACACACTGTAACAGGTGAAGAAAAAGAGGAAGCCAGCCATGAGGATCAAGATGCGCTTGGGAGTCCACATGCCTCACCTGTTCCGTCCCTGGAACGTTGCTCGAATCCTGGAAGGATTGCCCCCGGGGTCAACCTTCGATCCAAAGTCCTTGGCTGCGGAGGATCAGTTCTACGGTTTCCCTGACTGCGCCTCGGCCGCCGGGCTGGCGCGTCACGTAATGAGCCGCCCGCAAGACCTCCGGACAGGCATCCGCCACAGCCACGGCCAAGCCCACTTGCCGCAGGATGGGAACGTCCGGCAGGTCGTCGCCGATGTAAGCCATCCGCTCGGCGGGCACGCCCCAGAGGCCGCGAATCTGTTCAAAGCCTGGCCCCTTGTCGGCACGATCCTGAATGACAGTAGTGATGCCCAGGTCCCGAGCACGCTGCGTGGTGACGGTGGAAGCCCGTCCGCTCAAGATGCCCACCAGCTTGCCCCGCTTTTGCCAGAGCTTGATGGCGCTGCCATCCCGCACGAAAAAATGCTTGATCTCACCCCCCGGGTCGGCAAAGACGATCCCGCCATCGGTCAACACTCCATCGAGATCGAGGAGCAAGGCATCGATGTTGCGACAGCGTTCCGACAGCGTCAATGGGTTGACCCCTCGACCAGGAGATCGGCTACTCGAATGCCCTAAGTTGGCGTCCGTGGAGCGACTATAGCCAGAATTGGGAGAAATGCAACCGCGGCCAAGTTGGTTCAGCGTTTGGGCAAGCTGGCGAAAATGAAAAAGCCACCTCGTTTTGGACGAAGCGGCTAATACATGAAGCAAGGGAAATCAGGGTGGTCGTCCTAATACACATCGCCCGCCGCCACGGGGCCGCGGCCACCTTCGCCCGAGGCGCCGGCGCCGCCATAGCGGGCATGCCAGCCCTCGCAAGCACGGAAATCGGCGAAATCGTCCGCCTTGATTTCATACCGTGCGTACCAGGGCTTGGCTTTTTCCGAGACAATGGTGTGAATCTGTTTCACGCGATTCAAGGCTTCACCTCGAGCGAAGTTTTGCCGCTCCTCGGCTTTGTCGTACGTGAAATATTCCTTCCAAAACGCTCGGCCGCCCAGAACGCCGCTGGCCCCGGCTTCAACGGCCATCTCCACCTGTTTCTTGTAATCGGGGAAATCCACTCCGGCCGACAGCAGCACCCAGGGCGTCCGGCAAACGCGGTTCAATTCCTTCAGGTTGTCCATGAGTTGACTCTCTGATTCATGGCCGAAGGTGCCTGGAAACTCCGCCTTGTAGATGTCGCACATGCCGCTTAATTGGCGGGCGCTTTCGATCACCGTCCGGGCCTTGCGATCGAGATAGCTCTTGCTCTTCTTGTCTTCCTTCTGCCCATTTTGCAGGAACGGAAAACTGACGGTCTCCAGCAGCAGCAGAATGTCATGGCGGCGGCAATCGGCATAAATCTGTTCGATAAAGGCCAGGTTGCGTTCGCTGCTGTCCGGTTCATCGGGTTCGTATTGGGCCAGCAACTTGACTGCGTCGGCCCCCATGCGTTTAATCTTGCCCACGCTCCAACCCGGCTCGACTTCGCCGATCGGCGCTCCCACGGCATTCTTCGGTCCACCCGATTTCTCGACGCGGATGAGCAGTCCCGTGTTGCGGTGCAGACTTTGGCTCGCCACGAAGCTCCAGGCACCGTAATAAGCGTCGATCAACACGGCCGATGCCATGTGGCCAAAGGCACGGACCAGGTCCACCTTGGCCTCGACGATTTCATCATAAGTCGGCTCCCGCTCCTGTCCCTTCTTTTTGAGGGCATCCTTGATCATGTTGATCATCGATGAATTCTGATCCAGGGCGACCATGGTCAACGTGCCGTTGGGATTCGAAATCCGCTGCAGGTTGCGAAACTTGCCGGGGGTCAGCCCCAGGCCCAGAAGGCGCGTCACGCTCTTTTTCATGTCAGATCCTTTGCCATTGTCGTTTGAGGTTTTATTCAGCATCGCTCCTTGAAGGAACGGATGGACGCGATGGGCGACGTTTGCGTTTGTTCTAAGGGAGTCATGCTTGAGAAGCAAGTATATCCCGCCCTGAGAACGAAGCAGCAAGGAAATCTTGTGGCCGGCTCATGAGTCAAATCTTGACGACGCTCTTCCAAACGATCCCAAATGGCCAGCCGACGATTAAGATGAACTGGAGGTTAAAAGCCGAACCGTTCTCTCGATTGGAGTCGGCATGCGCCAGCGGCCGCCAGATTGGCAACTGCCTCGCGGTGTGTCACCGGGACTGTGGGATTATCTGCACCAGCCCGAGGTCGCGGCCCGATACGACGCTTACGTGCAAGGTTCGGACGTCATCGCGGCGGATGGCCCCTTCCTGCATCGGCACTGCCGCGCCGGGCAAACGATCCTGGATGTAGGCTGCGGCACCGGTCGAACGCTGACCCAGCTTGCCGCGCTGGGTTGCCAAGCGATTGGCGTGGACCTTTCCGAAGCGATGCTGAGCCAAGCCAACCGTAAACTGCAACCGAAACCGACAGCGGCGCAGGCTTTGCTGAAGGCCAATTTGGTCGATCTCGGCTGTGTTCGATCCTCCTCTGTGGATGCCGTCGTCTGCCTCTTCAGCACGTTGGGCTTGATCCATCCCCATGCGGCCCGAGTGCAAGTCCTTCAGGAAGCACGCCGAGTCCTCAAGCCAGGCGGACGCTTGCTCCTGCACGCCCATTCACGGACCTATAATCTGTGGCTGCGCGACACCCGCGGCTGGTGGTTCCGCGATACTTGGCGAAGCTGGATCAGGAAAGACCATGAGCCAGGAAACTGGACCATGCCCGCTTTCCATGGCGTCGCGGGATTGCAAATGCATCTCTTCACTCCCCCAGAGCTGCGCCGCTTGCTGCAGCTTGCCGGCTTTCGCATCCTTGATTGGCAATGGCTTGGTCTGGGACCCGGCGGCGTTATGTTCTGGCCATGGTTTTTCCCTTCGCTCCGAGCACATGGCTTCCTTGTCGCGGCCGAAAAATTTGGCTAGATTGCCTTGTCTCGCCAAACTTCACCCTTTCTCCCGCAATTGAGGCCCAGCTACGTCCCTTTGCAAGCGTAAAGTCCGCAATTTCCTATCATGCGTTTCCTTTATCTCTGCCGATAAAGAAGACACCGTGGGAAGAAGCCGCGCCAGCGCCCCTCTTTCCGCGGTCGAGGGGGGATTCACTTCGCTGTGTATTGGGCCTTGGCACTGCAGATCGGCCCATTGTTTACAAGGAGTTCCGTGTAATGTCCCGTTCATTTGTTCCCTCTGTGCTGATGGTGGCCCTGGCCTGCGGGGGGCTGGCCTGGGGCGAAGGGGCTACCTCGGCTCCTGCCACGTCGCCTGCCTATCCCAGCTTGGAAAATCGGGTGGGCAAGACGATCACGATTGCCATGCCCCAGCGACAGCCGGAAAAGGCCGTGATTTTGCAGGTGTGGCGCATGGCCAATGGCCAGGCCGCCATGCAGGCTCATTCGCTGGTCACGGGCGAACCATTGACCATCGTCGAAGATGAAAAGGCCAAGACCCTGGCCGAACGTTTCGTCGTTTACCGTTGGAAGCCGGACGGCACGCCGCCTCCGGGCTGCCCGCTGCCCCCGGCCAACGCCAAGGTGGCTGGCACCGCGCCGATCATGCAGACGGAAACCAAGGTCGCCAGCTCCGCGCCGGCGCAAGGCTCAGCCCCGGCTTCCGGCCCGATCACCCAAGTTTCCGCCAAGGGAGCACCGCAGGACAAGGGCAAGACGGCGACCACGGAAGTCGTGAAGACCCAGCCGCGCTATTCGGCGGGTTTGATGCCGCCCAAGGAAGAAACCAAAGTGACGACGACGCCGACCGAGACGCCGACCACCACGGTCAAGGTGACTCAGCCGACGCAACCCATCGTCGCCACCACCACGACCGCGCCAATCATGCAAGTGCAAACCAACCAGGTCGTCACCGTGCCGGCGCCCTCGGCCCCCGTGGTCGTGACCACGATGCCGTCCTCGCCTTATGCACAGACCCATGAAACGAAAACGCAGCCCAACGTCATCGCCCCGATGAGCAGTTCGCCCTACGCGGCGAGCAGTTCCACGGTGGTGACGACGTCCGCTGCTTCCACCAAGCAAGAGCCGGTCGCCACCACGACGCAGCCGACGGCCGCGAAGACGGAAACGACCGTGACCACCACCCCCAGCGTGAAAGCGGCACCGGCGAAGATTCAAACCGTCGGCACCGTGACCGCCGCTCCAGGGGTGCCGCATGCGCCCGTGAGCACGATGGGCAAGAAAACGATCATCGTGACCGAAGACGGCAAGGACCGCACCTGCGTCGTGCTCAGCGAGAGCAAGGTTAAGGGCGGCGGCAGCATGATGAAGGTCCAGGCTTGCGACAATGGCGAATGTTTTACAGTCTCTTGCTGCGGCTCAACCTGCAATGCCTGCGACACAGCCAAGCCTTGCCCCGCGCCGTGCCCGGTTGTCAAACGCTGCGATCCGGTCGTGGTGGAAAGCAAGCCTTGCCCGGCACCGTGCCCGCAACCTTGCCCGCCCTGCCCGAAGGTTGAATGCAAGGTGGAATGCAAGCCGGAAAAGAAAGTCGTCAAATGCGATCCGTGTGATCGACCGCTGGCCTGCAAGCCCTATAAGGTCAAATGCACGCCCATCAATACCTCGAAGATGCTCTCCGTGCCCGTGCCTGGCGTGCCGCTGTGGACCCCGGGATGCACTCCCAATGTGCCTCCTCCTTGCGCCCACATCGGCCCCTACAACACCATGGAGTCGCCCGCGATGCGCGACTATATGGCCAAGTGGGATGCCTACGAAGCCCGTCAGGCCATGAAGAAGGCTTGCGGACCGGTCGTCCATGCTTCCGCCATGGGCCAGATGGGCGTGCTCACCGACGCCTATGACGCCCAAGTGGCCAAGAACACCTTGTACCTCATGACCGTGCTGCAGACTTCGCCCTACCCGCAGAACCGGGCTTGGGCGGCGGATCGGCTCAAGGTCGTCAATGATCCCAAATATCAGGCCTACGTCGCCGACGCGCTCATCATCTCCGCTCAGTCGGACCCGATGCCCGAGGTCCGCATGACGGCCATGGCCTCTCTCGGCGTGATGCGCGTCAATCACCTGAAGATGCAGGAAATGTTGGCGAAGACCAGTCAGGATCAGAACGACGGCGTTCGCCAGCAAGCCGCGCAGATGCAGGCGAAAATGGTCATCGATGGGATGCTGCAGCAGACCGGCTTCGCGGCGCCCAAGAATCCTTACATGGATCGCTAACCTCGATCCGCTTTATCGACCGACGCTCGCCTCACTCCGCATCGCGGGGTGAGGCGTTGCCTTGTCCGCCGATGCGTTCCCGCCGATAGCGCTCCCACATGGCCGCGTTCCCTTCCGGAAAACGCAGCGCCTCCACTTCGCTCAACGTCAACCAGCGAAACGGCGGTCGCGGCTCCCGGCGATCATCGCAGCGGCATTCCACAAACGTGATCAGACAGTGGCCATGCGGGTAGATGTGCTCCACTTCCATCGTCCAATGGCCCGTTTCCGCCGCCAATCCCGTTTCCTCCGCGATTTCCCGCAGCACGCCCGCTTTTGGACTTTCATCTGGATGAAGCTTCCCGCCGGGGAACTCCGCGTAACCCGGCAGCGCCTGCCCCGGCTGCCTCTCGCCGACCAGGAACCGCTCCCCCTGGCGAACGATGCCCACGGCCACGCGAACCGCTGCCATCTTGTCTCCCCGCGCCTGGTCCGGATAATGACGTGTGATCCGATGTCCCCGTTTTTATCTGATCCTTGAACGAGAGCAAGCATGATTCCCATTGATCTGACTGGACAGGTGGCCCTCATCACCGGCGTCGGCGACAACGAGAGCTTCGCCTGGTTCATCGCGAAAACGCTCCAGGCCGCCGGGGCCAAGATCATCTTCTCCTGCCACCCCCGTGTCGTCGGCATCGTCGAAAGCTTCCTCGAACGGGACATGGATCGCGAGGCCCGCCTCCTCCCAGATGGCAAGACCGAGCTGAAAGTCGAAAAGGTCATCCCCTGCGACGTCTCCTTCGATGCCATGGAAGACGTCGACGAGAAAACCCGCACCGACCGCCGCTATGCCAAGTATGGCGACTTCACTATCCATGGCTGCGCCGAGCAGGTCAAGCAGCTCACCCCGCACGTGGACATCATGATCCATTCCGTCGCCTTCAGCCGCGAGATCAAGAACAGCCAGGCGCAAACCAGCCGCAAGGCCTATTTGGAAGCCATATCCATCAGCGCCTATTCCCTCACGGGCATGCTGCGGGCGTTCGCTCCGATGATGGCCCATCGGCCCGGCGGCGGTTCCGTCGTCAGCCTCACCTATCTGGGCGGCGAACGCGTCGTCCCCCATTACGGCGGCGGCATGTCCACCGCCAAGTCCGCCCTGCAGATCGACACCAAGCAGCTTGCCTTCCATTATGGCCGGGAATTCGGCATCCGCGTCAACGCCATCTCCGCCGGGCCTTACGCCTCCCGGGCTGCCAAGGGCATCGGCGACATCTTCCAGATGATTGAACATGCCCGGGAGAAAAGCCCCCTGCCGCGGCCCATCACCGCCGAGGAAGTCGCCCACGCCACGCTCTTCCTCTGCAGCCCCCTGGCCTCCGCCGTCACGGGACAAATTCTCTATGTCGACTGTGGCTACAACATCATGGGCGTGTGAAACGCTCAGACGACGCCGCGACTGACTCCGTCGCCGTAAACATTGCTTCATAGAACCATGCGTCGAAGATGACCCCATCGAAGTGATCGTTTTACGGGAGGGGGGTGGGTGCGTGAAAACTGCATTGCAAGCCCCAAGCGCCAGCACGGGGCGCACTTCCACGCATCAACCCTCTGTTAAAGATTGGTCCACCAACAAATCCACCCCGCGCGAGCGCGGCTCTCCACTTCTTTACGTCAGTGACTCGTCGCCTTTACCGCTCAGACCGCCTGATGGATTCGCTCCATCCATCCTTTCGGCTGCCCCCTGTGACAACGGTATGTCACCGAGCAGCCTGCGGGCGGGGGCGCGCATTCACGCAAGTGCAGTCAAGCTGTCCGCGGCCTGTTCAATCCGGCCAAGGGGCATTCGGTTTTCTCTGTTTAGGTGACCATGGTCGAACGAGTCCTTTTGCCTACCCCGCTCAAGTCAGGGCGAGGCAGGGCAGGATTTGCTTGCACTAGCGCGAGGAAATGCAGAGGATAGGGAAGAGACTCGCCTTCCGTTTCCTCCATGGAGCATTCCTCATCATGAATCGACGAGATTGGTTGCTGAGCAGCGCGGGCTTGACGGGATTGGCTTTGTGGCCTTGGCAGCAGGGCGAAGCCTTGCCTCTGGCCAAGAAAAAACTGCTGTTTTACACCCGGTCGCAGGGTTTTCAGCATGATGTGGTCAATCTGCAGCTTGGCGGCGAGAAAGGCCGCTTGGGGGTGAAAGGAAAGATTTCCCACGCGGATCAGGTGGTGATGGACCTGGCCAAAGCGCACGCGTTCGAGGTGGTGTGCACCAAGGATGGCCGCATCTTCAATCACGACGATCTGCCGCAGTTCGATGCCTTCTTTTTCTACACGACGGGCGATTTGACCGCTGAGAAGAGCACGGACGCGACCCCGCCGATGTCAGTCCAGGGGAAAAAGTTGCTGCTTGAAGCCATCGCCCAAGGCAAGGGCTTCATCGGCTCCCATTGTGCCAGCGACACCTTCCATTCGCCCGGCCATCAGAGCGGGGATTATCGCCATCAACCCGAGCCGGACCCCTATATCCAAATGCTGGGGGGAGAGTTCATCAGTCATGGCGCTCAGCAGAAGGCGCGCATGCGGGTGACCAGCCCGGACTTTCCGGGGATTAAGCTGCCGGATCAGGAACCGGTCGACAGCTTCGACATGCATGAGGAGTGGTATAGCCTCAAAAATTTCGCTCCGGACTTGCACGTCATCCTCGCGCAGGAGAACGAGGGCATGAAGGGGAAGGATTATCAGCGTCCCAGCTTTCCCGCGACGTGGGCGCGCCTGCACCACAAAGGTCGCGTCTTCTACACTTCCATGGGGCACCGCGAGGATGTCTGGACGAATCCGCTTTTCCAACGCATCCTCATGGGCGGTTTGGCCTGGGCCATGGGAAGCGTCGAAGCGAATGTCTCGCCCAACATGGACAAGGTCACTCCCCAAGCACGCCTGCTGCAGGCCAAGAGCGATTAAGCGCATCGTTCACGACCACGGCCGCCCTGTCGCGCCGGCTCAAGCCGGGGCCAATCGGGCGGCCGTTTTCCTTTACTTTTCCGTCCATGAATGGCGATCGTTCGGCCCAGTTCGACTTCCCTTCCTCGGCAGGTTGCCATTAAGATAACCGCGAGCGAGACAACGATCGAGGAGCGCGAGAAAGGTCGTGATCATGGGTGCATCGGCAACGCCACCGTCCACGAAAACCGACGCCATCCCCGGCGCTCCTCCGGGCTGGATCAAGAGCATCGCGACGCTCCTGATCCTCTGGCATTTCTTCGCCATTCTGGTGATCGTGACCTCGGCGGGTTCGTCGCAATTCCCCGCGCCGCCGCCGATCGTTCGCCTGACGCCTTATGTGCGGCCCTACTTGGAGCCGCTGTTCTTGATCAATGCCTATCGCTTCTATGCTCCCGAGCCTGGGCCGACGGACCTGCTGTGGATTCGCTATCGCTATGCCGATGAGTCGGTTCGCTGGAAGGAACTCCCGCGGCGGCAGGATTACGCCTTTCGCATGCAGTTTCAGCGCGAGTTGGCGGCGGGCTTGCTCCTCAACCTCTTCGTGGAACAAATTCCCTTCGATTCGAATCATCCCGAACTGGCCAACAGCGTCCCCAATCCGCGCGGCATGGTGGTGCGGTTTTCCCGCGTCGGCCAAATCTGCTTCGCTTCCTATGTGCGCCATCTCGCTCACATGGAGAAATATCAGGTCAACGAGAAAGGTTCGCCGCTCATCGGACTGGATCTGTACAAAGTGGCGCACCGCATCCTGGCCCCCGACGACATCAAGATCAATATGAAGCACGACGATCCCCGCCTTTACGAGATCTATTTTGTCGGCAGACACGACCTCCAGGGCAAACGCGAAGGTTCGGAGCGCGACGGTTTCATCTATCGCCACGCCGAGGACCTCTTCGCCATGATCGTGCAGGAAGACCTGGTGCCCTACCTCGAACGCCAAGGTAATCCTCATTACAAAAGCCGGACGGCGCTGGGCGAACATCTGGAGACCTTCGGCTTGCCGACGCCGTTTCGCAGGGCCATCCTGAACGACCCGACGCTCCTTAATCCCAAGCTGTCGCGGCTCGAGATCTCAAGGCAGTTTCAGGCGGTGATCGAGCGGGACGACAATGCGGCCGAAAAGCAGCGCATCCTGGGGGGGCAGCGTCAGCCCGGAGCGGCATCCAGCGGCGGGATGATCCCGCCCCGGACGCCGGCGATGGAGACGCCCCGTTCCCCCAACCCCTGATGGGGTTCGATGAGCGGTGGACCATGGGGTTAACCACCGCCTTCGTGTGGATCGGTTTGAGGTTCAACGACAAGGCAGTCACGCAACGATGAAGACCCTATTGCAGGCATGGTTGGCTTACCTTCGAAGAACGGGCCAGGAAGTGGTCCAGGGGTGGAATCGCTTCTGGTTCACCCCGGCGGACCCCGCGACCTTGGCGGTGATTCGCATCAGCACGGGCGTGATCCTCCTTTACATTCAGTTGACCTGTTACCCCATCTTGATGGACCTGATCGGCCCACATGCCTGGGTCGATCAGCAAGCGATCCAGGAGCGGATGGACTTTCACAACAAGTTGGAACGGGAACTGCTCGACTCGAACATGCCGGAGGAGCTGCGGCAGTTTAGCCGCAACACGGCCAGGTGGTATCCCTTTTCTGTTTGGTTTTGGGTTACCGATCCCACGGCGATGTGGATCCTGCAAGGTTTCTTTCTGGTCTGCATGATGTGCATGACCTTGGGGTTGTTCACGCGCCCGGCCACGATTCTAACCTGGTTGGCTCATATCAGCTTCGTCCATCGGGGCTACATCGTCTGGTTTGGCATCGACAGCATGTTGGCTTTCATCTTGCTGTACCTGGCCATCGCCCCGTCCGGGGCAGCGCTCTCCTTGGATCAGGTCTGGCGGCGTTATCGCCGGCTCAAGGGCGTCAGGCAGTTCACGGCCGACGTCCTGGAGGGGTTGGCGCCGCGGCCTCATTGGATGATCAACGTCTCCATTCGGCTGCTGCAGATCCACATGTGCATCGTCTACTTTTGCGCCGGGGTGTCCAAGCTGCAAGGGCCGGCCTGGTGGAGCGGCTACGCCAGTTGGATCACGATGAACACGCCCGAATTCGCCTTGTTCAACATGAATTGGCTGGCCCACACGCCAGACTTCGTTTGGCAGTGGTTTTGTCTGTTTGGCAGCTATTTCACGCTGGCCTTCGAGATTGCGTTTCCGTTCATCATTTGGCCGCGCTGGTGGCGGCCCATCACGCTCTTCGGGGCCGTCCTGCTCCATGCGGGGATCGGTTTATTCATGGGTTTGATTTCATTCGGCAATGTCATGCTCACGGGCTGCATGTCCTTCATTCGACCGGAGGGCATGCGCTGGTTCCTGTCCTGCCTCCTGGGCAGTTCGAAGAAGATGACGTTTTACATGAGTCCCGAGAAGGAAGCCCAGGTCCGCATGGCCCATTGGCTCAAGACGGTGGACGCCTGGGATCAGATCACGATTCTGGAAGCCGCTCAGGCCGCACCGCACCCCGCGGGCACCTTGGTCCTGCCGAACGGATCGACCCGGCAAGGGGCGGCCATCTTCTGGGCCTTGTTGCCGCGTTTGCGGACGCTGTGGCTGTTGGGGCCGGTCTTTTATTGGCCATGCCGGGCTTACGGACGCTCCCTGCGTTCGTGACGGCGCCGAGACGACGGGCATTTCTTTCCATGCGGATCAAGCCGCTGCATCGCTGGGACCTGGCCCCCAAGGAAGCGGTCGAATGTCAGCGCGATCTGGCGCAGCGGATTCAGCGGCATGAGCCGTTCCCGCTGCGAGACGGCGTGCTTGTGGCCGGGGCGGACATTTCGTACAACCGCTTCTCTCCCTGGATGCACGCGGCTGTCGTCGTCCTTCGTTTTCCCGATGGGGACGTGGTCGAGCAGACAGCGGTCACCGAGCGGGTGGCCTTTCCCTATGTCCCCGGACTGCTCTCCTTTCGGGAAGCTCCGCCGATCCTTGCCGCGTGGGGGCAACTCCGCCACCGGCCGGACCTGCTCATGGTGGATGGTCAGGGGTATGCCCATCCGCGGCGGTTTGGTCTGGCGTGCCATCTCGGCTTGTGGCTCGATTTGGCGACGGTGGGCTGTGCCAAGTCGCTGCTCATCGGCTGCCATGCGCCGCTGCCGGTCCGGGTTGGCTCCCAGGCGCCGCTGCTCGATGATCGGGCGGAACAGGAAACGATCGGCATGGCGGTGCGAACGAGGCAAAAAGTGAAGCCCATCTACGTCTCGGTGGGGCACCGCATCGACCTGGCCAGCGCCGTCGCCTGGACGCTGGCCCTGAGCCGAGGCTATCGGCAGCCGGAACCCACCCGGCTCGCTCACCACGCCGCCAACGCCCGCCGCCGCGACCACGAACCGGGCTGAAGGATGTTATTCATGAATCGCTGAGAAGCCACAAAGAAAGAGTTATGCCTTACGAAGGGTTATCAAATTTTGAGTAGTAAACCGCCGTGAGTCACGACAAAGGTCATTTCATGGATAACTAAACTCACTAAAGTTGAGCTGGAAGCAAGGAAAAGGAATGACCATTACCGAATCGGAATATGGAAAAATGTCGACGATCAAGGGTAAAAATTTGTTGGATTTGCAGTTGCTCCGGTAAATAGACAAGCGTTGCATCGGCCAACTGTGGGTCTTGATCGTGGTACTGGGTAAAGAAGTGAGCTAGCCAAGGGGACATTGAAGCGTCTATCGGTGGTATGAGGAGCGTACTCTCATTAAGCAACCGAAATAGAGCCTGTATTGATTCAGGATGTTTCCGTAATAAATAGGTCACTTCGGTGAGCACGGCCCAGGAAGTTACCAGCGGCGGGCGGAGCGTTTTCAAAGTTTCGACACACACGGAATGATGCATGTCGCGTTCCGCCAGGACGGCGACCAGCGGGCCGGTGTCGATCAGCATTGCGCTATTCACGAGCCGAAACCATTCAAATGGGCTGGATTGGTGCTGAGGTCTGGCGGCGTGTCCTTGGCGATGCCGATGGCCCCCAGCCGCATGGCAGCCTCATAAAACGATTCTTCGCGCTCGGCAGGCCGATCGCACAGGGTCATGACCGTGATCAACACGCGCTCATTCTCTGGCAGCCCTAGCTTTTGCAGCGGCTTGAGCGTGTCACCCTGAACAATGGCTTCAATGATTTTGGTCATGTTGCCATTATACCCTGAACCTGACCTTCCTGAAATAGTCAGCGCTGACCACTCATCCTGTCTTCTGACATGGACTCCGCTTCCGTCTCTAACCCTTCCGGGAGCGGCCGCGGCGCGGCTTTTTTGTCTGAGGGGAGGCCACTTTCTCGCCCTTGAGTTTGGCGATGCGGTCGCGCAGCAAGGCGGCCCGTTCGAAATCCAGCTCCTCCGCGGCGGCGAGCATCTGGGCGTGCAGCTCCTCCAGCCATTCCTGCGTGACCACGACCTGTTCCTCCATCGTACCGGTGACGATGCTCTCGGCCAATTGACGGGCGGTGATCTCCTCGTCGATCCCCGAACGGATGGCTTTCTTGATCGACTCCGGCGTGATGCCATGCGCGCGGTTGTAGGCCAACTGCATCTCCCGGCGGCGCTGGGTTTCGTCGATGGCCCGCTGCATCGAATCGGTGACGCGGTCGGCATAAAGAATGACCTCGGCGTTCACGTGCCGCGCGGAGCGGCCGATGGTCTGAATCAGGGAGGTGGTGCTGCGGAGGAAGCCTTCCTTGTCCGCGTCGAGAATGGCCACGAGCGAGACTTCGGGCAAGTCCAAGCCCTCGCGCAGGAGGTTGACGCCGACCAGGACGTCGAAGGCCCCCTCGCGCAGTTCGCGGAGAATCTGCCAGCGCTCGATGGCGTCCAGTTCGGAGTGGAGCCATTTGCAGCGCAAGCCGGCGTCGCGAAAGTAGCCGGCGAGGTCCTCGGCCAGGCGTTTGGTCAACGTGGTGACGAGGACGCGCTCCCGCCGCTCGGCCCGGAGCCGAATTTCCTGGATCAGGTCCTTCACCTGTCCCTGGGCCGGCCGCACGCTGAGGACGGGATCGACCAGCCCCGTTGGCCGGATGATCTGTTCGACGATCTCGCCGCCGGAACGCTCCAACTCATACGGCCCCGGCGTCGCCGAGACGAAGAGCACCCGCTTGGCGAATTTCTCCCACTCATCAAACCGCAGCGGCCGATTGTCCAGGGCGCTGGGCAGCCGAAAGCCATGCTCGACCAGGGTCAGCTTGCGGCTGTGGTCGCCGCCGTACATGGCCCGAATCTGCGGCACGGTGACGTGGCTTTCGTCGATGATCATCAGGAAATCATCTGGGAAAAAGCTGAGCAGCGTGTCCGGAGGCTCCCCCGCCTGGCGGCCGGAGAGATGGCGGCTGTAGTTTTCAATGCCCGGACAATGGCCCGCTTGGAGCAACATTTCGATGTCATAGCGCGTCCTGGCGCCCAGTCTCTGAGCTTCGAGCAGCTTGCCCTGTTCCTGGAACTGTTTGAGCCGGGCGTCCAGCTCATCCCGGATGCGTTCGACGGCGCCGCGGATGCGCTCATCGGGCGTGACGAAATGCTTGGCGGGATAAACGTAAAGTTCCTGTTCGACCTTGATCGCCTCGCCGGTGAGGGGGTTGATCACGCTTAAACGTTCGACCTCGTCGCCAAACAGTTCGATCCGCAGGCCGATTTCCTCATAGGCGGGCCAGACTTCGATGACGTCGCCTCGGACCCGGAAGGTGCCTCTTTGGAACACGGCGTCGTTGCGTTCATATTGGATGTCGATCAGGCGCAACAGCAAGTCTTGCCGCTCGATCATGTCTCCTAGCCGGACGTGGATCATCATCCGCTTGTAATCGCTGGGGGAGCCGAGGCCGTAAATGCAGGAGATGCTGGCGACGATGATGACGTCGGGCCGGCTGACCAGGGCGCTGGTGGCCGCCAGGCGCAGCCGATCGATTTCCTCGTTGATCGAGGCATCCTTTTCGATGTAGATGTCGCGCTGGGGGATGTAGGCTTCGGGCTGGTAGTAGTCGTAATAGCTGATGAAATAGCGGACGGCGTTGTGGGGGAAGAACTCCTTGAACTCGCCATAAAGCTGGGCGGCGAGCGTCTTGTTGTGGCTGAGGATCAATGTCGGGCGGCCCCATTGGGCGATCACGTTCGCCATCGTGAAGGTCTTGCCCGAACCGGTGACGCCGAGCAGCGTCTGGGCGGGGCGCTCCGCTTTCAAACCATCCACCAATTGCTGGATCGCACGCGGCTGATCCCCCGAGGGCTGGAAGGGGGCGGCAAGCTGAAACGGCGTGGTCATGGGTGCGCTTCCTCTTCCTTCATTGCGGCGACCGGGCGATGGGATCGGTGCCGAGGTCGCCTGGAGATCCTGTTTCGGGGTCGTCCGCCACGCCCCGGCTGACGAAGTGGCTGAGCAGGCGGGCCAAGACTGGCGGCAGCAGCACCGCCAAGGGCGCCCCGATCCAAAACAGCACGTCCATCTGCCGATCCCGCAGGCTCAGCATGAAACCAATCCCCAAGACCACCAGGGAAAGGAAAATGCCCAGGGCCATCCCGAACAGCCAACCGCGCGCGGCGGCTCGCTCCTTGGACCCGCGGGCCGATCGCCAGCGCCGCCAACAGAGCGATCCCAGGCCGAAGACGAACCAGCCCGCGATCACGCCCCCCACGCCATATTTCAACAGCGGACGAAACCACGACGGATAGTAATCCAATGGACGTTTGGCGGGAGGACGCGGCGAGGACGCAGTCGAAGTCGGGCCGCTGGCCGAAGGCTGCGCGGCTGAAGCGGACAGGGTCGGCAAAGCTGGCGGCAACGCGGCCGCGGGGGAAACCGGGGATGACAGCAATAACAGAAAGACCATCCACAAGGGCATGCCAGGCTCCGCTGACCACGGGTCGTTGTCAGGATCATTATAGAACGAGCCGGGTGGGGGAACCGCAACAGGGGATCTGAACGCCGTGACAGCACGCCCGGCGGGTTGCCATCCAGGCCGCGCATCAGGCGTCGGTCAGCGGGGGATAGGGCGGCTTGACTTCCAGGTAAGGGGCGATTTTTTCCAGGGTCTTGCCCTTGATCCCCTTGACCTGGTTCAAATCCTCCAGCCGCTGGAAGAAACCGCGCCGCCGCCGTTCCTCCAGGATGCGTTCCGCCAGGACCGGGCCAATGCCAGGCAGCGTCTGCAACTCGGCGGCGGTGGCGCGATTGAGGTCGAGGGGTTGTTGGATAGGTGATTTGGGCTTCGCCGTCGAGCTTTGCAGGTCGCGGCTAGGAGAAGTGAAAGTCCTCGGTTCTTCGGAGTCCAGCGGGAGTTGGAGCACCGGTCTCAGCAACTCCGTCCGCGCGGGGCCGATGCCCGGAACGTTGCGTAAATCATCGATGGATTCGATGGGACCGTGCTGCTCCCTATAGGCTTCGATTTGAGCCGCCCGGGCGGGTCCGATGCCGGGAAGCTGGGCCAGCGCCGAGCGGTCCGCGCGGTTCAGGTCGATGATGGCGACTTTCTCCATGGGTTGAGGTCGGTCCATGACTTGTCGCCAAAGGAGGTGGCCCAGGCTAACGAGCATGCCGCCCAGCACGAAGGCCATCACCAGTTCCATCGAACGGGACCTGGCGAGGCTAAGGTTCAGGTTGCTGGCGCGGTTTGGGCCATTCGAAACCGGTTCAGGGGAACCTGCACCTGAATTTGCGGCGGTGGGCGTCGGCAAGGATGGATTGGCCGATGGCGATTCCATGGTGTAAGCGGTTTCCCTTGTCTTCCCTTCATGTCGGAGCCTCATCCTGGCCCCATTGGAAAGGATCATAACAAGCTCTTTGAGCGTGGATCAATCCTCTGATGGAATTTTTTCATCTCACATGGTCCCGCACCCATCGACAAAAGAAGAAACCGCACGTCATGAGATGGACATTGGACACTCGGTCTTTAGGTTGACGCTTTAAACGCAACAGTTTCCCTGATTTAACTGGCCCGCAAATTCGACGGTAAAAGGCCGCGGAGGATGCCAACGAAGGCGGCCACTTTTTTGACATCTCCTTAAATCGGGTCAAAATGGATTACAGAAGGTTCATGCTCCTGGGACGTGTCAAGGCAGTTCGGTCGCGCGGCTGCCGAGCCTGGGCGGGAAGCCTGAGTCGATGGGGTCTGATTGACGAGAAGGGGAGATCATGTTTCGCTGTTGGGGTCTGGCGTTGGCGGCGGTGCTGAGCCTGGGGCTAAGCCAGGGGGCCTTATGCGCCCAGGCGGTCTTCGATGAGGTGAACAAGGACTTCGGCGGCGCTCCCCGGGGGACGATGCTGTCGCATCAGTTCAAGCTCACTAACAAGTACAACAGCGAGCTGCACATTTCCAGCATACGGACGTCGTGCGGCGTCTGCTCCACGGCGACCTACGACAAAGCGACCCTGAAGCCCGGCGAGGTCGCCACGGTCACACTGCAAGTGGACACGACGAAATTCTCGGGACACAAGGCGTTCACGATCTATCTGGTCCTGGATCGCCCCGTGCTGGAAGAAAAAACGCTGACCGCTTCAGCCATCAGCCGGGATGACCTGACGATGCAACCCAGCATGCTGTCGTTCGGCACGGTGCGGATGGGGGCCGCCCCTTCGGCGAGTTTGACGATTGAGTATCGGGGCAGCACGCCTTGGCAGATCACGTCCATTCTCAATGAAAACGGCTACATCCTGCCGACGCTGGAATTGGTCGCCAAGCAGACGGGCCTGATCGCCTATCGACTCACGGTCCGCTTGCGAGAAGACACCCCCGCCGGTTCGTGGCATGCGGACCTTTGGCTGGTGACGAACGATCCCTCGTCGCCGCGCTTGCGGGTGCCGCTCACGGTCGAGATTCAAAACGCCCTGGTGGTCATTCCGAAAACGTTGGAGCTGGGTCAATTGCCCAAGGCCGACGTCCTGGAGCGCAGGGTGACGCTGCGAGCGGGCGAACCGTTCAAGGTGCTGAAAGTGGAAGGGGCGGACGACCAGGTCGCCGTCACGGGCATCAGCGATGAGGCCAAGAAGGTGCACGTCCTGAAAATCTCGGTCTTGCCCGCGAAAGCGGAAACGTCGACCGAGCTGCATCGAAAACTGAAAATCGTGACCAACTTGCCGAAGGACGCCGTGGTCGAGGTCGAACTCCATGGGATTCGACCTTCGTAAGCAGGCTGGCGTAAACCGGCGATCTTGCTGCGTCGCCGCGGTGGCTGCTCACTCAAGGTTCGATACCTCGCTCTCCCCTGGGGGGCGAGGTTTTTTTGTTGGCCTGGGGCGTGGCATTGGCATGGGAGGTTAGGAACTGGTCGTGGGCGTTTCCTTGAGGGAGGCACGGCGATCCTCGAGATGTATGCCCAGTTCTTCGATCTTTCTGTAGAGCGAACTGAGGGACAACCCCAGCCGCCGGGCGGCGTCCTTTTTGTCGGGACAGGCCCGCAGCAGACGTTCGATGTGGAGTCGTTCGTGAAAAAGCATCACGTCGCGCAGCTTTTCCGAGGGCAACAGCGCCTGGCTCGGTACGAGGTCGGGGGGCAAGTCTTCGAGCGAAATCACCTCCTTTTCGCTCAAGATGACCGCTCGCTGCAGCGCATTCTCCAGTTCGCGGACATTGCCTTTCCATGGCGCGGCGATCAGCGCTCTCAAGGCGTCGGGGGCGATCTCCGCGCGGCGCTTGCCCAAGGCCCGGGCCTGCTTGGCGAGCAGGAAATCGATCAACTCGGGCAGGTCTTCCCGCCGATCGCGCAAGGGCGGCATGGTCAGCGAGACGACGTTTAACCGGTAATACAAATCCTCCCGGAAGCGCCCTTTCTGAACTTCGCTGACAAGCTGTTTGTTCGTCGCGGCGACGATCCGCGCTTCCACCCGCACGGGGTCGGCGGCGCCGACGGGCAGGATTTCCTTCTGCTCGATGGCCCGGAGCAGCTTGGCTTGTGTGCCTAACGACATTTCCGCCACCTCGTCCAGGAACAGCGTCCCCCGGCCGACGCTGAGGAACAGCCCCTCCATGTCCCGGTCCGCGCCGGTGTAGGCCCCGCGGCGATGGCCGAACAGTTGATTTTCCAGCAGGTCGCGGGGAATGGCGGCACAATTGACGGCCAGGAATTTTTCGTCGCGGAGCGGCGATTGATGGTGCAAGGCCCGGGCGATCAGTTCCTTTCCCGTGCCGCTTTCGCCCATGATCAGCACGGTCGCGGGGGTGGCCGCCAGCTTGCGGACCGTGGCCGCGATCTGCCGCATGGCCGGGCTTTGGCCGATGACCATATGGTCCGGATCATGCGACCGGTTCAGTTCGCGGCGCAGCCATTGATTGTCGAGCATGAGTTGGCGAAAGCGGATCAAGTGGCGAATCTTGCGCAGCACCTCTTCGAAGCGCAGGGGCTTGAGGAGATAGTCCTGAGCGCCGCGCTGAAAAGCCTGGATGGCCGTTTCCACCGTGCCGTAGGCGGTGATCAGCATCGCCAGCAGCGACGGCTGGATCTGCAGCAGCCGCTCCATCAGGTCCACGCCGCTCAATCCGGGAAGCTGCACGTCGCAGATGAGCACGTCGAGGGGCTGTTCATGGGCCAACGTCAACGCCGCCTCGGGCAATTCCGCCGTGAAGACCTGGAAGCCCTCGGAGTGCAAGAATTCAGCCAGAGTGGCGGCGATGAGCGGCTCATCGTCCACGACGAGGATGCGGCCGCTAGGAGCGGCTGAGCTGAGGGACGACGACATGGTTTCTCGGTTCGCCATGAGGGTCTTTGGGTAAAGGCAAATAAACCACAAACGCCTTGCCGGGCGCGGCCGGTTCCGCTTGATATTCCACCCAGCCGCCCTGTTCCTGGATTAACCGATGGCTGATGAACAGCCCCAACCCGGTGCCGTGCGGCTTGGAGGTTTGATAAGGTTGAAACAGCTTGTCCTGGACGGCCCGGGGCAGGGGATGGCCGTCGTCGATGACTTTGATGATCAGGCGGCGCTCATCGACTTCGGTCCGCACGGTAACGTGGCCGCCCTGTTCGGTGGCGTCGATGGCGTTGAGGATCAGGTTGAGCAATACCTGGATCATGGGGTTCCGCGCCGCCCGGACCCGGGGCGCGGGCTGGGCCAGTTGGGTGGAGATGTTTTTGCCGCCCAGCCGCTTGTAATACTTGGCCAAATGGATGGCTTCATGGATCAGATCATCGATCACGATCCAATCCTTCTCTCGGCTTTCGGGCCGGGAATAGTCGATCAGTTCGCGGAGGATGTTCTGAATGCGGTCCAGTTGGCCGCTGATGAGCCGCAGCCGATCTTGCGTGAGGGGTTCCTTGTTTTGCCGCTGCAGCATTTGCACGATGCCGCTGATGACGGTCAAGGGATTGCCGACCTCATGGGCAATGCCCGCGGCCAGGAGGCCAAAGGTGGCCTGCTTCTCTTGATGGATCAGGCGGGCCTGGGATTCCTCCAATTCGCGGGTGCGCTCGGCGATGCGCGCCTCCAGTTCACGCTGCTGGTTTTGCAGCTCGAGGTTGAGCAGATGCAGTTCGGCGCCGGCTTGCTTGAGCAGCAAGGCCAGGGCCGACGTCGCCCAGGCCACCCAGATCATGATGGTCACCATGAGCACGAGCGTGGCGACGTCCCGTTGATGTGCCGGCAGCCAGGCGAAGAGCAGGAAAAAGCTCCCCGCATGAAACAGGCAGGTGACGTAGGGGACGCTCAAGGGGTAGCGGATGGCCCCCACCACCAGGGAAAGCAGGTAATAATAACGAAACGGGCTGTCCAGACCGGTGTCAAACAGGCAGAGCAGGCCAATGAAGAAGGATTCCAGCAGGGCGATGAGGAAAGGATGGCGGGCCAAATTGAACAGGAGGCCGCGCAGGGTGTAATACGTATCGACGGCCGTGTAGATCAAGCCCAGCGTCAAAAGGGCATTGAGGGCCGTGGCATGGCCCTGCTCCCGGCCGGACGCATTGGCGAGCCAATACCCCACCAGCAGACCAATCCACCGAATCTTGAGAGCGATGCTCTCCGCGGCCAATTCCCATCGGCTCGGCGAAGGTTCCGCCCATCGTCGGGGGACTCTCAATGATCGAAGCCCGGACATGACGTTCATGACTTTGCTTATTCTAGCGATTTCATCGGGATCGGAGGGAGCGGTCGGCCAAGACGCCATCGCCCTTCAAGAAAATAGAATGGGCAAATTCGCTAGAAACAGAATCCCATGTCTCACATCTTCCCCAAACAATCGAAATCCACTTGCCTGGGGTCAGAGTCTTGGCCGAAAGGAGATGACAGAAAGCTGTTTCATCCAACCCAAACCATGGGGAGCGGTCACCCCATGTTGCAGGGATAGCACGAAGCAACAGGCCAAGCCTGGAGGGCCAAGGAAATGAACGAAACCTCGAGTAACAACCCAAAGGCTCGCTGGAAAAAAACCATCGTCACGTGCCTGCTGCTGGCGGGTGCGGGCTGGATGTATGATGGCGTCGGCAGCCAGCTCAACGCCGCTGACCCGACGGGAAATATTATCCCGGCCCAAATGCCGGCGGCGAAATCCGTGCTCACGCTCAGCCTGGATGACGCCGTCACGCTGGCCATGGAAAGGCAGCCGGCCATCGCCGCGGCCCGAGCCAGCCGCAATGCCGCCATCACTGCTCGCGAGGCCGCTTACGCTCCCTTCACGGTCCTCTCCGGCCCCCAAATCTACACCCGCCGCAAACAGGCGGACATGGCCGTTCAGATTTCTGAAGCCAATGTGATTCAGGTGGAACTGGAAACCATCAACGCCGTCACGCGCTCCTACATCGCCGTCCTGTTCGCTCGCGAGCAGCAAGGGATTGCCGAGGATGCCCTGGCCGTCATCACGACGACCCGCGACGCCGCCAAGTCGCTGGTGGAAAAGGGCAGCCCCGAAGTGACCAAGACGGACTTGGATCGCTTGGATACGTACAAGATGATCGCCGAGACCAAGTTCGGCGAAGCCCGGACCGGTGTCATTCGCGCCAAGGCGGCTTTGCGGGAAGCGATTGGCTTGGATCGCTGCACTGAATTTGAGATCGGAACCGAAAAACTCAGTCATCTGCACGATGCATTTGTTGAACACTGCAATAAGAAGAACGTCACCCTTTCCTGTAAAAAAGCGGTCTGCATGGCCATTGAGAAACGGCCTGAATTAATCCAGTCTTCTTTGCTGGCGCAAATCACCGGCCTGGAACGACGCGCTCAGGGTTGGACCTTGTCTCCTTATGCGCGCACCTACGCCGCCACGGGGGACATCCACACCCGCATTTTGCCGGCCACGGTCATCAACGGCGATTACAAACCCGGTCCGGTGGGTCCGGAAATGCCGAGCTTCTTGGCGGGTTCGCGCAGCAGCCGGCAGCAGCGCGCCACCTTGTTCTACGAACGGTCCCTCTCGGTCAGCGACAAGGCGGAGAACCTGGTCGCCCTGGAAGTGGAAGAGGCTTGTGCCCGTCTCAAGGAACAGTTGAATCAGGTGCAATTGCTCCTGGAAGCCACCAAAAAATCGAAGAAATTGGCTGACGACGCCATGAAAATCTACCGCGAGGATCAGCTTTCCACGGAAAAGCTGCTCGCCATCCAACTCCTCGATGCGCAAACGCGCGTCCAACTGAATGAGGCCTATTACAAGTTTGGTCAAGCGCTGGGTTTGCTGCAGCGGGCCACGGCGGGGCAACTCTGGAGCTGCTTCGAGTAAGCAGACTCCTTCTCATAGCAAAGGCCGTCCGAACGATCACCGTTCGGGCGGCCTTCTGCCATGAATTGGCGACTTTTCCAAGAGTCGCCACATGGGCTTGACCGATGAAAGGACGAGAGTATAAGGCCGATGCCTATCTCGCAAGTCCACAGTATTTCGTTCGTGTGTGATCATTTGAAACCTGGAACTTCGCCCCTCTAGGTGCTCGTTTGAAAACTTGAACCAACCCCACCCCCGGTGCACGAGGTCGCCATGCGCAAAGCCAGTCGCTTGCTCCTTCTCTCCCTTCTCATCGTTTGCTCAGGTTTTGGCATTCATTCGTGGCTTGAAGGTTCGGAACCTAAATCGGATCCCGCCATCCCGCAATTGCGTATCGGACTGATTAAGAGCCTGTTTGCCGGCAATGCCACCAGTCTCAGCGCCGCTCAACCCGTGGGCGAGATGCTCGGGGCGCAAATTGGCGTTCGGCTTGAATTTGTGGTTTGCGAAGACCATGTGGACATGGCCAAGAAGCTGCAAAAAGGCGAGGTGCAATTGGGCGTGATTCATGGCATCGAATACGCCTGGGCCAAGATGGCGGCCCCTGACTTGCAGCCGCTGGGCCTGGCGCTGAACCAAAATATCAAGCTCAAGGCCGTTCTTCTGGTGCGGAATGACGATTCGGCTGGCTCGGTGGCCGATCTCTGCGGCTGCGAATTGCTGCAGCCGAAGAAGTCGTATCTGCATAATGGCTTGTTCCTCAACAAACTCCTCCTCGATGCGGGCAAAACGCCGGTGGGTTATTTTAAGCAAGGCAAAATCTGCCACTCGACCGACACCATGCTGGACAACCTGGTGGACGGCGTAGGCCGCTCGGCCTTGCTGGATAGTGCCGCCTGGGCCGTGTATCAGGATCGCAAGCCAGGCCGAGCCAACAAGCTTCGCGTGTTGGCGGAATCGTGCGACTTCCCCACCGCCGCCATCCTCTACAAGCCGGGCATGATGGACGCCAACCAGGAAAAGTCGGTTCGCCAAGGCTTCCTCTCGATCCACGAGAAACCCATGGGCCAACAGATGCTCCTCTTCTGGCGCCTGCAGCGCTTCGTGCCGGTGACCGAGGAATACAACCAATTGTGCAAGGATATCCTGAAGGATTATCCGCAGCCGATGCAAGTCCTCGAGTGCACGGCCAAGTAGCCTTCACGATCGGTTGGCGTGTTCATTCGCGGACGCCTGGTCCGACTCGACATCGCCAAGCCACGTTCCTTTTCCCGCCGCCCCGCTTGCCTCGCCTCGGCCCTCGCGCCGCGGCGGCGTGAGCGGGGCGTCTGATTTTCACCTGCCCTTGGCCTCTTTCGCTTTGGCAAGCAGCGCCTCAACCTGATATCCTGATAGAACGAAAGACGCGACGATTTCCTGTGCGTTGGCACACAACAGGCGGATGCGCATCATGAATCAGGATCAACCGAAGAAGCCCAAGGCTGGATGGCGGCAAGGCGGCAAAGATCAACCCGCGAAGCAAGCGCATCGCGGTTGGAAAAAAGCCGCGGGCGATGACGTCGTCGCGCCGACGGGGCGATGGTTGAAAATTCTCGCTGGCTTCGGCGGCATCGTCTTGCTTGTCGGACTTCTCGTCTTGGTCCTGCAATGGCTCTATGCCATCAAACCCACGGCGCTGGTGCTGTTCGGCGCCCATTATGAAGCCAATCTTTCCTTCCCCCCCAATACCGGCGGCTGGGGCGGGTTGCAAGACCTGAGCCGCTGGGCCGCCACGGCACAGAAACGGTTTTTCCTCAGCACCACCGGGCACGTCACGATGATCCGCGGCGTGCAGGAATTGCGCGCCGATGCGCCGATCGAGCAAACCTGGTCCACTTGCTTCAGGGAAGTCGCCGAGAAGAACCTCATCGTCGTGGTCGCGGCTCATGGCGGCGTTGATGAGCAGGGCAAGCCCTTTGTTCTCACCAACGACGCCAACCTGCGCACCGACAAGGAACGCATTTACATCGAGGCCATCCTCGATCAGTTCAAGGCGATGCCCGATAAAAATAAAACCCTGATCCTGGATGCCGCGGTGATGCCCTCCCATTGGGGATTAGGCATGATGAGCAATTCGTTCGCTCATGCCCTGCGGCAGCTCGAGCCCAAGATCAAGGACATCAAGAACCTCGTCGTTCTGGTCAGCGCCGATGAGGATCAAGTCTCCTGGTTTTCCCCCGACCTCCGCAAGACGGCCTTCCTGCATTACGTCACGGAAGGCTTGCGCGGCGCCGCCGACGTGCCGGACAAGCGCAATCCCAAGGAGAGCGGCAACGGCGACGGCCGGGTGACCGCCATGGAGTTGACCAACTTTGTCCGCCGCAAGGTGCTGGACTGGGCGCGGGACAATCGCGCAGCCTTGCAAGCTCCTTTCCTGATCGGCGACCCCAAAATGGCCTCGGACATGACGCTGGTGGGCGTGCGCGAGGATTACAAGGCCCCCGAACTTCCGGCGGAGACGGCGTCGCTGGACAAGGTAGCCGAGGCGTGGAGCGATTGGCATGCCCTGGCCAGGCAGACGCAGCAGGCCCCTCCCTGGACGTATGCCCCGCATCTGTGGCGGTTGTATACGGCTCAGTTGCTCCGCTACGAGGAACTGTTGCGCGCCGACCAGGAGCCGGCCGCCAACGCGGCGCTGACCTCGGCCCGAAGCCTGCTTGCCAAAATCAAACTGCAATTGCCCCTCAAGAGCCTGACCGCCGTGGGTCTGTCGCTCCCCATGGACGCCGCCATGGCCCTGCCTTCAGGCATGGTCGATCAGCCCGCGTTCTTGGATCTGGCGGAGAAAGTCGTCCGCGAACGGGATCAACCCGACGACGTGTGGAAAGCGGTCCGCAACCAGGTGTGGGAGGAGGCACGCCCCGTCTTCGTCCGTTACTTCATGCGCTACTGCTTGAATCGAGCCATCGAAAACCCCCAAGCCCATCTGCTCGCCGCGCTGCCGTTCATCAAACTCGCCGAGGCCGAGGTGGGCTATCGACCCGCCGAAGTGCATTTCATGTTCATGCTGCAAGAGCACCCCCGGCTACTCAAGCAGCCGAACGTGAATTGGAGCGTCGTCAAGTTGGCCCTAGAGATCGAGCGTCTGGCCGCGGAAACGGCCATGGGGTATGACAGCGCCGATTTCCCCCTGGCCGAGGTGCTCTGGCCGGTGATCCAGCCGTTGCTGAAACAGGGCGATGAATTCCGCCGCCATGGGCATGACCATCTCTTTGCCGGGCGGTTCGAGGAAGCCGCGAATCGGCTGCAGCAGGCCAGGCAAGCCTATGACCGCGCCCGCCGCGAGGTGAAACCCCTGCGGGCCGCGCTGCTGCTTCGCGATCGCCTCAGCCAGGAACTGCTGTGGCTGTCCCATTGGCTGCCGACGTTGCCCGAGGATGGCAAGCCCATGGTCGAACTGGCCGCCGAGATTTGGGATGGTCTGCACGACCTGGACCGGGAATTGACCACCGAACGTCTAACGCTCAAACGCGATGAGAAAGATCAGCAGGCCTGGATGGATCAGTTGGTTCAAAAAACGCAGAAACTCCAACAACACTATGGCAACCTGGAGATGTTCTTTCACAAGCAAGTCGACGTGCTCATTGAACACGGCAAGCAAAAGGCGGATCAGTTCGTCTATCAGCAGATCGATGCCATTTTGCAAGTGCCCATGATCAAGGGGCCGCAGCGTCAGCAATTGCTCCTGGCGGCACGGAAGTTTTCACGGGAATTATTGCAGCTCTCCGCGGCCCGCCTCGAGGACGCCAAGGATTTGCCCAAGGAAGTTCAAACTGCCAAGACGCAGCTCCGCGCCGAACGAGAGGCTCGTTTGGCCCTGGCCGCCTTGGGCGAAGACTGGATGACGCAGAAAGTCAAAAACGTCGACGTCGAACCCTATAATAACTTGCTGAGCATAATCAAGACCCGCATGCGCGACGATTGGCCCAAGGCGCTGCGGGAAATGGGTCCCCCCATCAGCCGGCGCTGGATCTTGCGTGCCGATGAAGTCTTGGCTTTAACCCCCGCCGCCAACCGCGAAGACGCCATCCCCAAGGCCATGAACCATCTTGCTTTGGCCGACCGGCATCATCGCCTCTGCGAAGTGTCCACGCTGCTCCAAGATGAAATCAACCCAACCGAAGGACTGCGGCGGCTCCGCTGGCATGACGTGCTCCTCGGCATGGCCGAGCGGACGTATCACGATTTCTGGGCCTCGGACAAGGCCGATGCCGCTCCGTATTACAGCCTGGCGGGCAAGGAATTCGTCTTGGAGGCTCGGCGTTTTCTCGAACAACAGGGGCAGCCCGCGGAGACGCTCAAGCCCCGGCTGCAAATCAGCCAGGCCCTTGTGGAAACGTTGGAGAAGCCGCCGCCGCTGGTGAAAACCATCGATCGTCCCACGATCCTGCACATCACCAGCGAACGGCAATTCGACTGCCGCTTCCAGTTGAATGCGCCGACCGACATGCCCTTGGGCTTCCCCTTTTTCTGGTTGAACGTTCCTCAAGGGGGATCGTTGGGGCAATCCGCTGAGTCCGCCCAGGGGCATTTATTGGCGATCAGCGACAAGGTGAAGTCGGGGACCGTCGCCTTCGAGTTGATCAATCATTTGCTGACGGCCGATGCGCCGCCCAAGCCGACCGATCCCATTCAGACCGCGACGCTGCAGCTTGAAGGCTGGTATCGGGGGCATCGCTTGCTCGTGCCGACCCCGGCGCGGATTTACCCTTATCCGGACATCGTGATGGTGGAGCCGTTCGTGCCGAACGTCTCCAGCCTGGTGCTGCGGGCCAGCGACGACATTCACAAACGCTTCGCCTCGGATAATTCCGGCATCGTCTTCATCCTCGACTGCTCGGGGAGCATGCGCGCGATCGATTCAAAAACAGGCAAACGCCGTTTCGATCTGGCCCGTGAGGCCCTGATCAATGTGCTGGCGCGGCTGCCCAGGGAAAGAGGCCCCCAAGTCAGCATCTGGTGTTTCGCGGCCAAGGTGGATTCTGGGGAGCAGCCCGATGCAGATGAAGACACGATTCAACGTTTAGTCGGTCCCGTTGCTTGGAATCACCAGCATTATGAAACGGCCGTGCAGCGCTTAAACAAATTGACGCCCTATGGGCTAACGCCCTTGGTCCGCGCCATGACCGAAGGGATCGTTGATTTGCAGCCTCTCGATGGCTTTAAGACCTTGATTGTCCTCACCGATGGCATGGATACATGCTTTGAGCCAGATCGTAATTTACGATCCTATCCTGATCGTAAACTGAACCCAGGGGGGAAACTGAGCGTCGTCGAATTTCTGACCGGGTTTTTCAATCGGCCCGAGAACAAAGACATCGTCGTAAACATCATTGGCTTCCAATTGCCCGAGAATGAACAACCCATCGCCAAGCGGCAATTTCCGGATGAACTGTTCAAACAACTACCTAAACCCAGCGAGTTCGTGCTCGTGCAGGACCAAGAGAAGGTGATCGAATTCCTCAATAAATTCCGGCAGCAGCAGCTTCTCTATTACCTCGAAACCGAAGTGGGCGGGCGGCTAATCACCCCCGAGGGCGTGAACGTCACCGTCATCCCCAAGCGCGCTCAGCGGCCTCCCAACTATCCCTGGCGCTCCTTGGACCCGAAAAACTACCTCGTCTACGCCCTGGAGCGAAGGTTGGCCCAGCGGGCCGTGTCCCTCAAGGATGGCCAACTGCTGTTGCTCGATCTCGTTCCTGATCAGAGCGGGGATCGGCCGCTGATCCGCCGCGGGTTGTTCGCGGACGATTATCCCGACAAGCCGCGCACCGAAGCCGAGCAATGGCTGCTGGCCGCCTTGCAAAATCAGCGTCTCGACGAACGCACCCAAGAACTGTTTTTGACGCTGGAATCGACGGATCGCGGCGGCCGCACCGGCGCATTGCAGCAGCCCACGCCCTTCTTTGCCTGGTACGAGCTTCGACCGACCGACAGCAGCCAGGAGCGGCCGCGCGTTCGCTGGGGCGTTCAACCCTTGATCCCAGCGCCCGCCTGGAACCTGCGCGCCTTCTGGGCCAACCTTCCCAGCACCTTGCCCAAGACCGAACTGCAAGTCTGGTGGAACAGCACGCAGGAACCCCGCTTCGCCGCTCGCCTGGAACGGGAAACCTCCAGCACCTGGGAGCAAATGATGCAGCGGCCGCTGACCTTGGCAGGCAATCCCTGCATGGTGGAAAGCATCCGGTTCGAGGAGCACGAACTGCCCTCCAAGCGCGATCAAACGCTGGAGAAGAAGCCTTGCCTGGTCATCCGGATGGCATTCACGCCCGGCGACCCCGTCTTGGTGAGGCCCGACATGGACATCGCCAGCGCTCTCCATTTTTACTATTTGGAGGCGGGTAAATACACCGGCATCTTCCCCATCGAGGAGACCCAAGCCAATCGACGGCTCGGTTCGATGCGCGTCTTTTCGCTGGCGCAGTTCAAGAAAATGGACACCACGCGCACCTTGACCTTGCCGCTCGATGCACCGAACCAAGAGGAACGGCCGTTTCATCCGCCAAGCGCTTTGGTGCGCCCCTAGAAGCCAAGCGTTCGGGGAGTGCTCATCGAGCCAGGACGGCCGGCGCTCCAGCGCTCTCGAGCCAACCTTAGCCGACCTCGCAATGGGAGGAGATGGATCATGTCGCTGCCGGAAAAAGGTGGGAAAAAATCGTGGCGCGGCGCGGAACGCGATCCAGAGCAGGCCAAAGCCGCTAAACGGATGCGCACGATTTACATCCTGCTCGGCATCATCGCGTTCGGCGTCGGCAGTTTCGGCGCCTTCCTTGCCTTGGCTCGCCCTTTTGATTCGCCCTATCTAATGACCTTCACCGTCCCCGGCTATTTGCACTATCCGTCCATCCCCTTCGTGGATCAGGACGTTGAGGCCATCGAAAAGCTTTGGGAGAAAGGAACGCTGCTCAGGCCAGGCAAGCAAATGGCCGTGGACAAGGCCAGTCAGAATCTCGTTCTGCTGCGCAATAAGCTGAGTTCGGAGTTGGATAAAAGTAGTGAAAAACCCAAGAAACCCGTCGTCATGATCGTCATCGGTTACGCCCATCTGGTCGATGGCAAGGTGATGATGCTCGCGTCGGACAGCCAGGCCAGAACCGCCAACCAGGGGTTGCCTTTGCAGGATATTCTGCTGAAACTGAAGGCCATTAAAACGGAGAAGAAACTGCTCATCCTGGACCTGATGCGGCCCTTGCGTTCGGCCCGACACGGGATTCTCAAAGCCGACGTGGCCGCCGCCGTCAAGGCGGAATTGGACGCCAATCCAGACGAGGGCCGCATCGTCATCACCGCCTGTGCCCCGGGACAGGTGTCCCATTTTGGCGAGGAAATCAACCGCAGCGTGTTTGGTTATTACCTGGAACGGGGCCTGAAGGGAGCCGCCGACGGTTGGAACCGCGGCAATAAGGTCGATGATCGGATTTCCGTCAAGGAACTGTTCCATTACACGGCCTTCCACGTTCAGCGCTACGTCGAGAAGTGCCGTGATCAGGCGCAGACTCCAACTATCCACCCTGAGGACGCCAGCGACAAGCTCGATTTCGCTCTCCGAGCCGCGCCCAAGTCGGGACGAAAGATCGATCCCCCGGCGGTCCTTCCCGGCGCCTTCCCCGTCAAAGCCTGGCAATCCCTTGACCCCTACCGCGAACAAAAAATCTACCGCGACCTGCCCACCGTCTTTTCCCGCTGGCAGCGCCGGCTGCTCGAGGAAGAACGCAAATGGCGCTATGGCGAAGTCACCGTCGCTCCGGAACCCGTCGAGGAAGACGCGGACAAGAAGAAGGACGCTGCCAAGTCCGAGCCAACGAAGCCCGAGGGCGAAACTAAACCCGAAAAGGAGAAGGAGAAAAAGCCTCCGCCCATCGGCGAGTTGGATCAGAAAATCATGGCCGACTTGTCGCCCAAGATGCAGAGCGACCTGGCCGAATATCAGAGCGTCATTTCCCTGCCAGAATCGCGCAGCCTGGCGCAGGAGATGGCCCGGCAAGGCAAGGTCGTGAGCCGGGAGTCATTGAACGCCTGGGCGGCCATGGCCAGGCTCATCGACCCGGAAAAACCCATCCCGGAGGACTTACTGAAGAAAATCACGGAGACCCTGGGGGCGTTGAAGGAACGGCCTATCGAGCGGCAGGCATTTCTCTTCGCGGCCCTTGCCGAGGAACCCGCGCCAACCCAGGCGCGGCTGCGGCTCTATGTGGATTGGATCGAGCCGAAGGATCAACCCGGTCCGCGGCGGCCCTTCTTCGAAACCATCTTCCTGAGACAATTGGCGGATCTCAAGCGCGAGCCTTGGCCCTTGCTGACGGTGCAGAAAGCGCTGCGCGTCGTCCGAGATGGCGAACAACTCCTCGCGGGGGACTATCGCACCTGGCAAAAGCTGCAACCCTTGATCCATGCTGCGGATCAGAAACGCCATGAGGCCCAATGGCTGCTGTTCGCCGCAGGTTATGCCAGCATCGAGGACGTCGACCGCGCCTACGACGCCTGTATCGAGGAGATGAATCGCGTTCAAACCTGGAAGGAGCAACTCTCCCGGGCTTACGAGATCCGCGACGAGGCGCTATTGATCTTGCCCTATTTCGGCGCGTTCCTGGCCGCGCTGCCCATGGAGGGGGAAGCCCAAGCCCTGGCCGACCAATGGTCGCGCGCCTTGCGCTCGGCGGCGGAATTGGAAAGCCAATTAGCGCCGCTCATGGAGGGGCCGCCCACCGACAACTTGCCGCGCCGCATCACGCAGTTGTCCGCCCTCTCGAGCCAACTGCAAGGGCAGCTTCGCGGCTTGCGCGATCGCCTCGAGGGGCAGCGTCTGAGGGAAATCATCGACCTGGCCAGGCAAAGCCCCACGCCGCAGGTGTGGTCCGAGGCCACGGCGATGCTCGAATGGCCCTTCTACCCCGGCGAAGTGCGCCAGCAACTTTGGCAAGCGCGGTTGGACCTGGCCAAGCGCTTGCGCGACCGCGTGGACTCCTTGGACGTGGAAGACGATAAGCAGCCCCATTTCCAGCCGACGTCGCCCATCGCCCGCGCTCCCCTCAGAGATGAAGTGCAAGCCCGCCACGCCGCGCGGTTGTCCCTGGAATGGATGTCGCTGACCGGGGCGGAGGCCACCGCCAAGCTGCGCGAGCTTCTCGCCCAGTCCGAGGACAAACCGGAACTGTGGGGACTCTTGAGCCAGGAGATGGAAAAAGCCTGGTCGGTGGACGTGCCCGAGTTGGTTCACAAGGAAGACGCCCTGCAGCGGGACCGTTTGCTCCGGCTGCTCGATTTCTCCGGGACGAGTTTGGTGACGGCGACGCTGGACGCCTTCAGCCCCCGCGCCCGCATGTCGATGGAGCGCGCCCGACAGCACTGGCTCGGGGAGAACGACACTTATCTTAGCGTCGAATGGGGCGACCACCCGGCTCTGGCGGAATTTCTCGACCGCATGGCGCAGCGCTACCGTTCCGCTAGCGCGGCGGCTCCTCCCGACGTGCGGGTGGTTTCCGGCGGCCGGCCCATCGAGCTGAAGCGGGGCGACCGCTCGGAGCTGATCCTGGCGCTGTCGGGCCTGGGCCGCGCTGCGATTCAGCCCCTGGCCATCGATCCGGTTTGGCTGAACGTGGAGGTGCCCAAGATTCCGGGGGATGCCACTACGGAAGGCCCAACCTCCTACAATCAACCGATCATCGTCCGCAAGCAAACCGGCGCGGAGAATCACGGCAACCCGCCGCCTCAAGGATTCGTGCTCGTGGCGCGCTTCAAGGATCGCGCGCGGCACCTCAAGCTGGACACGGCCCTGCCTCCCTCCCTGGCCAATCGGCCGCGCCTGCACGCAAGCTTCCATTCCAGCCAGGCTGGCGATGCCATCGGGCAAATTCGCTTGCGTCCAAACCAGACCACCCCGATTTACCTCTTTGTCAGCAATCCCTCGGGCAAGGATCAGGATCTGACGGTGGAATTATGGGATGGCGATCGTCCACTTCCCGCACCTGGAGGCAAGAAGGACGTTTTCCTGGCGGCAACCGAAACGATGAAAAAGGTGGAATGGGATGCGCCTCCGCCTCAGGAACTGGAGCAGTGGCCGACCTTGCGCCAAAATTGGATCGTCAAACTGCGCGACAAGAAGCAGCCCGCCAGCGAACCGCTCGACGAGCGCCCGCTCGCCATCCACGTGATGACGCCGGGGGAATATCTGCAACTGGCTCAAGCCACCTTCCACCCCGGCGCCCGGCCGCGGTTTGAGATCATTCTTAAGCAGCGGGGGCAGGAGCCGATGAACCCGCCATGCAAGGTCGAGCTGATTGTGGAATTGAAAAACACGATCACGGACGAGATCACCACGCTGCGCAAGCAAGGGCAAATCACCGAGGAAGGCGAGACCATGCTCTCCGTGGAGAACATCCGTTTGCCTTCGCTGGGCACTCTAGAAGGCAAGTTCGTCGTCAATGTGGATGGTTATGCCCGGGCCTTCCGCGGCACGTTCACCACGGGGGGGAATGCCCCCAGCGACGCCTCCCTGGAAATGGATCCGCTCTTGCAATTGCAGATGCCTGCCTTCATCGAAGTAGGCCAAAGCGTGCCTGTGCAGCTCGAAGCCGACGGCATCGCCCCTCGGCAGATCATCGAAATCGCCGTGGGCCGTTCGGAGAAAGGGCCCTTCAACGTGCTCGCGCCGCTGCGATTCGCGGGCGGCCGGGAAGTGGCTCTGCGCTATAGCCCCGGGAGCGGGGACAAAGGGGGACTGCTGATTCATCCCGTGGTGCGGGATTGGCGGCAGACGCTCAAGCTGCCGGAGGGGGATCGGGACATCTATTTGCGCTGCCGCCTAATCGATCAGCAGGGGCAGGAGCCTGCCGACTTCGAGCCTATCATTCGCAAGATCGAGCAAGAAGATCAACCGCCGACGATCACGCGGATCGAGGCGCTGGCCCTCGAGGATGACCAACTGACCGTGGTCGTGGAAGGGAAGAAAAACGTGGCCCCGATCAAGGAGGTCAAGCTGTTCGTGGGGCAGCCGACCGAGGAGGGCAAACGGCCGGAGCGCATCCGCACCATCGATGCCCAGGTCGTCGGCGATGGCCAGCCGATGTGGACGGCCAAGCTGCGGCTGGACGATCCGGACCGCAAATCGGTTTATGTCACGGCGATCATGATCAATGCCGCCGAGATGGAACGGCTCAAGCCCGCCCTGATCAATTTGGAAGCCCTGCGCAAGAAAGACGCGGCCGAGACCGCCGCCAGCTTGGGGGGGAAGGTGGTGCGCGGCGATCGCGGACAGCCCGGCGAAACGGTCACGCTCATCGACGCCAAGGGCGTCACGCATACGCAAAAGACGGGCGCCGATGGCAGCTTTTCTTTTGCCAATCTGCCGCCGGGGCCGTACCGGCTCAATTGTTCGCAGCTTGGCACCACTGCCAAGGGACAGATGAGCGGCGTGCTCAAGCCGGGCAAAAACGACCCTGTCACGCTTGTCTTGCGACTTTAAAAAAGAACCCCGCCGCTTTCGGGCGAGGTTGGAGCGCATCGTCGATGATCGGGGGCAGCGCCATGATGCCACGGCTGGCTAGTTATTCATGTTGGTGACCACCACCAGCCCCACGACGCTCAGGACCATGAGAACGATCAAAATATAGCCGGTGGTCGTCCATTGCAGATAGGCTTGATTCTCGGCGCGGGCTTCCGTCGTCCAGGTCACGTTGTCCTGCTCTTCGATGAGCCGGCGAAAGATGCCTGGGATGAAGGCTTGCATCGTGCTGTCGCGTCCGGTGCCCGCCAGGTAGCAACCCCCAAACATCATCGGCTCCCCCTGCTCATGGCCGACGGCTCGGCTGACAATCTTGCTCATCCGCCGGCCGCGTTCGCGCATTTGGCTCATCATGCGGTAAAGCCGGACGTTGCCCCGGGTCGCCGATTCGAGGGTGCGTCCCTGCATCGTTTCATTGTCGAAGAGTTTGTACACCCAGGTCGGCACCAGGGAAGAACAGATCCACTGCACGGCCTCTTCCACTTGTTCGGAGGCTTCCTGGGGCGAGCTGACGTCGGGCGTCAAGGGGAAGCGCTGGCCGACGCGGCGCTGCCGCTGATCGTCGGGGAAGCGGTTGATGAATTCGAGGAAGCCTGGCATGTGCTCGAGGTCGACCACCATGGCGAAGACGGGACAATCCATGGAGAGAAACTTGCGGCAGGTGGCCAGGTCGCGCTGGCAGATGAGGCTGGTGTCGTTGGTGTCTTCGTCGGTGTCGGTGGCGTAGAAATTGACCATGAACATGAGGCCATTGAGCGGGCAGTAGGGTTGGCGCTCGCGGCTGACCAAGCGGCATAGATGCTTGAGCCGGGCGGTGCAGCGGTCGACCAATTCGCGGTTCTTGAGCAGACTGCCATGGTGGCGGCGGGCGCGGAGCTTGAGTTCTTGCTGCTCTTCCTCGGTGAGCTGCGTGGGGGAGCGGCCGGCCTCGCGGGCTTCGGCCAGAATGTCGATCACTTCCTTCGCCTGGCCGCGCGGCGCCATGGTCTTGAAGAGTTCATCGCTGCCTCCCTCGCCGCTTTCGGCGGTGGAAACCGAGGAGGCCAGGGATTCATCCCCGGCCAGGATATCCGCTTGTTTGCCCAAGAGGCAAGCATCGGAGCAAGCGAGGTAGATGCCATCGCGATTGGCGTAAACCCGGATCGGCGCGTCGGCCCGGCGGGGAATCCCCTTGACCTGAAAGGGGAGTTGCGCGGCTTGCATCAGGGCTTCAATGCCTCCCAGGGGTTTGCCCAGCAGCATGAACAGCGGCGCGTCCGACCAGCCAATCCCCGCTTGCGACAAGGCTCGCGAGCATTCCTCGAAAGCTTGATCGATGTCGGGAAAGGCCGCGTCTTCCGGCTCCGCGGCGAGCAGCTTCCAGACCCACCAACTGAGCCAGGACAGGGCGTACAGGATGAGGAACAGGATCGGCAGCCAAAACTGCTTGAGGGATGCATATTGCGTCCGGGTCAGTAATTCCTCAAGGCCGGTGTATTTATTGATGACCCAAAGGCCGACCAGAATGCCGCCCACGAGCAGCACGTGCAGAACCCAGCGAAACACCGGCCCCAGCATGCGGTAGGAACTGGCCCGTGTGAAAAACGGAAACACCAGCCCCATGATCCAAGTGAAAAAGGCGTAAACTTTGTAAATGAAGGCCATGAGTCCAACCTGTTCAGTGAAGGATCAAGGGTTTGGCTAGGGATCGATCCGAACTAATTTCCCAACACTTTGCCCCAAAGGATGTAAGCGACAATGGGCACGCAAATCAAAAACGCCAGTCCCGCGACGAGCATCATGCGCTTGAACTTTTCGAGGCCGTAGCGCGGCGCCGCGTCGCCTGGAAACTCCCGGCTGCCCGGCCCGCTCCATTCCTTGCTCTGGCTTTTCGCCAGGCGGTTTTGTACGGCGTTGATCCACGAGGCGAGCTTTTCCGGATTCTCGCGCAGCTCGCCCCGAAAGCCGAGCATGACGCAGAGAAAATAGACTTCCAGGGCGTCGCTGCTGGGACGGGATTCTGCGCGCCGCGCCTGCTCCCAAAACTTCCAGGCGCGATCGTTGGAGCCATAGAGCGCCGATTCGATTTTGTATTCGTTCCAATCCGATCCCCAACGGTCGTCAAGGACGAAGATTTCATCCAGCCAGCAGGCCAGAGCATAGCGGATGCCGAGAAAATTGTCCTGCGAACGCCGGCCCTCGTTGCTCCGGATGGAGCCCATGATCGTTTGATCGGACCCCAGCGACGTGTCGCCGCCGTAATCGATCAGCCGCCGCGCCTCCATGTCCGTGCCCAGCAGTCCCTTGAGCACGGCTTGTTCTTTTTCCATGTTGGGGGATTCGCCCAGGTCCAAGCGCTCCTTCAGGGCCAGGGCGTAGGTCATCACGGGATGAACGAGAGAGGCGATTTCTTCACGCATGAAAGGTCCTATTCGACGAAAAGCTTGGCTTCATAGCACCGTCTTGATGGTCTAGGCAGGCGATCGACCGCGCTCCGCACCGGCCGCCTTCTGGCCGAAACGGCGCCGAAGCGCTTTATTTTTCCTGCGGCACCACGAAGAGCGTGAACTGCATGGTGGTGTGTTGCCCGCCGGTCTTGATCGTCAGCACGCGCTGGCCCTGAATGTTGCCCACCACCAAGTTTTCATTCAACCGGATGGCGATCGAGAGCGATTTCTGGGCGTTTTGCCACTCTTCCTTCTGCGAATTGCGGTCGATCTGAAAATAAATCAACCCCGGCAAGGACGGCAGCGCCCGGGGCGGGGTCGAACAATAAGCGAACCGCAGACCCGCCTGGCCCAGGCGAAAGATGTCGTCCACCCGGTCCGAACTGCCGATCTTCATGTCCAAGCGGCCCGGCTTCATCAGCAGGTTGCGGCAGTCTTCCGGCGTCAGCGGACTTTGCACGCCCACGAACATGTTCCAGATCGACTCCAGCCAGGAGGGTTCGAGGGCCACCTGCATGCGCAGCCCCGCGCCAATGAAGGGGCGTTCCTTGTATTCCGGCTCGACGATGATGTTGAGCAGCGCGTCGATGTGCTGTTTGGCCCGGTAAAAACAGGTGCCCAGGTCGTCGTGGTCGTAGCGGGGCAGTTCCGGGGGCCGGCGCTGCGCGCCGAAGATGGCCAATTGTCCCACGAGCCGGGATAACTCCAGGTACACCGGCAGGGGATGAATGCCCTGAGTGAAAAACATGGTGTGGAACAGGGCCATCGCTTCGTTGAGGACGCGGAGCTGTTCGAACAGCAAGCGGTCGCCCTGGGATGAGCTGTCAAAAGTGATGCCGCGCGACACCACCTGATGGGCCAGCAGTTCCAGCTTCTTGCCCAGGCGATCGTAGATGTTGTGTAGGATCTCCGTCTCCAGCGGCTTCCAGCCATCGGTGGCCAGGAGCGGTGGAATGTAGCTGCGGTCGAGTTGCGGGACGCTGTCGGCCGAGGCCGATTTTTCAATCCGGGCGATGGGCAAGGTTTCGTAACCCGTGGTGTCTTGGGTCGAGAGCAGCAGCTTGAGGTTGAGCAGACGCACCTGGATGTTTTGCGGGTTGATGCCCGTGTTTTCGTCTTCCAGGTCTTGGGTGTCGATGAAATAACGTTGGCCGTCCTGGCTGGAATTGACGGCGATGTTGGCCCGGCCTTGATAGACGACGGGCACGGCCAGGTACACGATCACGCTGGTGTCGCGCTCGAACGCCGACTTGAGGTCAAGGGTGTGCAGCGTGTTGTCCTCGGGGACGGAAATGGTCGTGCCGTCCCGGAGGCGAGCCTTCAGATCGCGGACCACCAGTCGATAGTTGGATAAGGCGTCCAGGTCCAGATCGATGTGGCGCAGACCCCAATTGTGGTGAACGTTCCATTTGGCATCGCGGGCATTCAGATGTCGGGCATGTCGCTCTGCCAATTGGAAATGGTGCGGCCTCAGGAACATGCCTTCATGCCAATGGACGGCGCGGACCGACATGGCGATACCTTCCCCTGTTGCGGATGGATCCACAAACCCATGGGAATCCATGGTTTGGATGCTTTTAAGTTAGCACGATACGTTGGTGATGGGTAGGGAGAAATTGCCTGGAGCCGAAGATTCACGGCTGGCCTGATCGGTTGTGTCGGGCGTCTGGTTTTTCTGAACTGGATCGCACTGCATCTATGTGCATTGGCAGCTCAGGAACCAACCTGGTCGGCTGCTCGAAGGTTTGCTCATTTTGCTTGACTTCGCGGTTTTCGATGAAACAATCCTGAGAAACGCAGTCCACGTTGACGCCCGCAGCAGCGGTCCAGCTTGAGGTCATCGATTGGATCGCGTGTTGGCTCAATTCGTTTGATGCCATCAAAATACAGAGGGGCCATGATGGCGGCCTCGCTGCCCGTTTCTCTTTTGAGGTAAGCATCGATGAACACGTCGAAGATGGTGCTTGGATGGACCCTGATGGTGAGCCTGGCCTTGTTGGCTGGGTGGGTGTTGGCCCCCGCAGCGGCTCAGGATGTGCCAGCCGCTGGCGCGCCGAAATGGGAATACAAAATCGTGCTGCCTGACAGCGCCGAAGACCCGATCGCCAACCAGGCCCAACTCGATCGGCTTGGGGCCATGGGCTGGGAATTGTGCTCAGCCCACAGCGCCTCGCGGCCGCACTATTTCATCTTCAAGCGCATCAAACAATGAACACGGACCCGTCTGGTCCGCCGCGCCGCGCCCAAGTTTCATCCCCCATGGCCTAGGGACGGATCGACCCTACCTGCGTCAAGGGATGACCGAATGAAGAGAGGACGCAGATGCCACGACGATGGTGGATCATGTTGGCCGTCTTGGCTCTGATCGGATCCGCGACGTTACAAGCGACGACAACCGCGACGCCCCCGGCCGCACCGACGGCCGCACCGCCGGCCGAGGGGCAGCCTAAAAAACCCGACTTGCAGTTCACGGAACTGGACCAGGACCTCCTGGTCAAGATGTGGATCGATGGCCCCGCCACTCGGCAAGTCGTGCTGACCCATTTCAACATCGACGATGGCAAGGCGGCCTGGGATGAGCCGCCGATCGGCGTCGAGAAGCCGCGCCGCCAACCCCGGGTCATCCTTCGCTATCTGGTGCTCATCAACGCGGAGTTGCCGGGGTTTGCCGAAAGCGGACCGTTGACCCCGCCGACGCCGCCGGAGGAACGTCGCAAACAGCGTCAGGAAGTGGCCTGGCGGCTGCCCAACATTCGACAATGGGATTTTCATCGGAACGACGCCGCCTTCCACGTGGAGGGTAGCACTTTCACCGTCGCCCCGGAGCAGCTTCGCCAGGCGCTGCCCACGCTGCGAAAGTGGGTGGAAGGCGCGGACCAAAAGTAACTAGGAATGGGCCTGTTCCAGCCGTCCTTACATGGGAAAAGATTGTCCACAGCTTTCGTCGTGCCAGAGCGAACCGGGGCCAGCGACGTACCGTCCTGTGAATAGTTCCTCGCAGGCAAAGGAGGGAAGGGCAACGTGCTTTCGTGCTGGGCGGACGCTGCCTTTTTGCCATCCACGGCCGCTGGCTTGTAGAATAGACCGACACGGCGCTAGCGAGCGCTTTGACCCTTGGTTCATTCCTGGCGAGTACGATCGTGCATTATCAATTACGCATCATCGCGGGGCAGTTTCGCGGCCGCAAGCTCAAGGTGTTGCTCGACCCGAAGGTCCGGCCCATGCCGGATCGGGTGCGGGCGGCCCTGTTCAGCATCCTGGGGGACGCGATCCCGGAACGCTGCTTCTTCGACGTCTTTGCCGGCTCCGGATCGGTGGGCCTCGAAGCCCTGAGCCGGGGCGCCAAGCGGGTCGTCTTTGTCGAGAAGGATGCCCGCTTTGCCGCCGCCTTGCAAGCGCACATTCGGCAGTTGCAGATCGGCGATCAGACGCAGGTGCTGCAAGCCGACGCCTATCGCTGGGCGGACAAGGGCGCTATCCCCGACGAACCGGTCAATGTGTTTGTCGGTCCGCCTTACATAGAATTTGATCAACATTTCGACGCCATCCGCTGGCTGATCACCACGCTGCAGCAGAAGCTCGCCCCCGGCTCCGTGCTCACGATTCAATCGGATCGGCACTTTCCGATGGACCTGTTGCCCGGCGCGGGGGAATGGGACCTGCGGACCTATGGTCGAACGCAATTGGCGATCTGGCTCAAACCCTTGCCCCCGGATGCCCATGCCGCTACGTGAGCTTGCCCTGGCCGTCGTCAAGACGCTGCGCCGCGCCGGCTTTCAGTCGCTCTGGGCGGGCGGCTGCGTGCGCGATCAGTTGCTGGGGATCGAACCGCATGATTACGACGTGGCGACGGACGCCCGGCCGGTCCAGGTGCAAAAGCTGTTTCGCCGCACCCTGGCGGTGGGGGCGCAGTTCGGCGTTATCGAAGTGCTGGGCGACCGGGGGATGCACGTCCAGGTGGCCACTTTTCGCAGCGACGGCGAATACCATGATGGCCGCCATCCCGATTCGGTCCGCTTCGGCACCGCCGAGGCCGACGCCGAGCGCCGCGATTTCACGATCAACGGCCTCTTCTATGATCCCCTGGCCGACGCGGTCATCGATTATGTCCAGGGGCAAGCGGACTTGGCGGCGCGCCGGCTGCGCGCGATTGGCGATCCCTGGCAGCGCTTCGAGGAAGACAAGCTGCGGATGATGCGCGGCGTGCGCTTCCTCGCCCGGTTTCACCTGGCGCTCGACCCGGCCACGGAGCAGGCGATGATCGCCCTGGCGCCGCAAATCACCCAGGTCAGCCAGGAACGGATCACCGACGAATTGAAAAAAATGCTCGCTTTGCCGGGGCGGACCGAGGCGATGGCCTGGCTGCATCGGCTGGGGATGATCCCGCACGTGTTTGGTTCCTGGAGCGGTCCGTCCGCGGCACCGCCCTCCTGGTCCATCCTGACGCACCTGCCGCACCCGTGCCACTTCGCATCCGCCCTGACGGCGGTGTTGCTCGACTTGAACGGGCCGGAATGGGGGCAGCATCTGCACCGCCAGGAACTCCAAGACCTGGGCCATTTTCTCAGGCTTTCCAACGAGGTCCGCGATGAAGTGGCCTGGCTGCTGCATCACTGGCCCTGGATGCGCACGATCCATCAGACGCCGCCGTCGGTCTGGAAGCCGCTCCTGGTGCATTCTTGGTTTCCCGATCTGTTGGAGTTGACCGAAGCCTGCCTGAAAAGTTTGGGGGCCGCCCTGGATCCGGTCGAATTTTGCCGGGCGCAAATGGCCGCGCGGTCGCGGGAGGAATTGGACCCGAAACCGCTGCTCACCGGGAGCGATCTGCAAGCGATGGGCTTTGCGCCGAGTCCGCGCTTCCGGGAGATGTTGGAGGCCGTCCGCGCGGAACAGCTTAATGGCCAGGTGGCGACGCCGGAGCAGGCCCGGGCTTGGCTGCGCGCTTGGCTTCAGAAGCAAGATCAAGAGTCGTGAGGAAGAAAGAAGTCGTCGGTCAGGGGCGGGGAGGATTAGGAGCCGGACGGGAGAGGCGTGATCATGCAGGTTTGATTCGTAAATTTACAGAAGAGGCGGCGGGCGTTGATGTCGATGCGTTCGAGAATGAAGTGGACTTGTTCCATGGGTTGATTCGTGTTCAGCGCCCAATTGATAATGCAGAGATTTTCTTTGCCGTTTTTGACTTGAGCGAGGATGAGGTGGAGGAGGGGAGTCGAGTCGGGAAATTCGCGGAGAAGCAGGCCAAAGTCATTGCGATCGAGTTCGCGCCAAAATCGGACGCCTTCGAGATGTTCCGTCCAACGCGCCCTGAGATAGCCCCACCAATGCAATCGGACCCATTCATTCCTGGCGTCTTCGCCGAGATCGTGCCCTGCTTTTTGGCTTTCGATCCACTTGAACATGTCCGCTTGAAGGAGAACGTCTTCAAAGAGACTATAAGAACAAGGCACGTCCACCATGGCAATGCAGCCCTCTCGTCCCGGCTCTGGGCAGCCGCTGATGTCCAATGACGCAGCACCTCTATCTTCGTCCGTTCAGCCTTTAATAGTATAGTGAAGTTTTGGTGTTTTCACAAGCAACTAGATCGTCAAGTTGGGCGATTCAGGTTCGAAGGAAGCGATTCTGACGCTTTTTTCGAGTCGGCGAGCATAAGGACAGTTTGTTTTTTCTTCAAGGGCAGTTCGCCGTCATGGCCGTTTTTTCTTTCCCGCACGCCACTTGCCGACCGTGAGCGGGATTCCTATACATCCAGTTCGTGGAACATGCAAAGGTTACCATCCCAATCGGATCGATCATCGAATCGCCAGTCACGGTAAGGAGTTGTTCATGGGGGCGCGACGTCGAGGCAAGGGACGACGCAAGGTCGGCAGCAAGAAGCGGCGCATGCGCAGCAAGATTCGCCACCGCAAGAAGTAAGCGTTCCGTTTGACCCGCGCTTCGACTGGTCCAGCGAACACGACCACCTACCTCGGCGACGCGGTAGGTGTTTCTTTTGGCGGGGAAAATGGCCCAACGCGCGGGTCGCATATTCGGACTTCTCCGCATTTCCCATCTTGACTGATCCAACCTCATTCCCAGAAAACCCGCTAGTTCGCCTGTTTTCGTCAAGGTTCCTGGTCGGCTCCTGACGATAACATGGCCAAGCACAATCATAGGCGTTGTGTCAAATACCCAGATTGCTCCCGTTGTGCGGAGTAATGGGCGGGTCAGCGCCATGGAGGGCGGGCAACATGTCCAACCAATTCAAGCGAACGAAACCAGGATGGCGGCGAACGTCACGCGCCATTGGAACCTTATGCATCACCGGATGCCTGGGCGGCCTGGCCTGGGCTTCCGAGCCAGCGCCAACATCGCCGCCGGAACAGCCCATGCCGCGGATCGTTGATCCCTCGGTGAAGGTGGTGCAGGACATCACGCCGCAACAGCCGGTCGCGCCAACCGATCCGAGCATGGCGTCGGCCGCCGAAGTCGGCTCCATTCGCGCCTTGCCCTCGGGCTTCGGCCGAGCGGGCGGCGACGTCAGCTCCTTGCCGCAAGAACGGCAGAGCGCCGCTTCCTCGCCCAGCGCCAGCGCCGTGTCCGGGGCCGAAACGGTCACCCGTTTCAGCAACGACGTCGGCGATTTGCTCAATAAATCAGACTCCTCCATTGGCGTCGAAGTGCAGCGGCGTTCGCCCATCGTCACCGATCCGCGCATCCGCGGCTATCACGTCGGCCAGATCGTCACCTACGCCGACGGCGGCTTCCACTTCCCCGCCCGGCTGGATCTCGACACCATCGTCAGCAAGATCGACTCCAGCGTCATCCGCGACGCCATCGTCCTCCGCGGGCCTTACAGCGTCCGTTACGGTCCGGGCTTCGCCTTCCTGGACGTGGAAACCTTGGAAACGCCCCGCTACGCCTGCTTCGAGGCCCACGGCAGCAGCTTCTTCGGCTGGAAATCCAACGGCAATCAGCTTCGCGGCCGGCAAACGGTCTATGGCGGTGCCGAGGATTGGGGCTTCCGCTTGGGCTACCTCTTCAACGTCGGCGACGACTACACCATGGGCAACGGCCAGGAACTGCCCACCAGCTTCCACATGCAAACCGTGGACTTCGCCTATGGCTTCGATCTGACCAAGAACAGCAAGATCGAATTCAAGGGCATCTATCAAACACAGCACGACGTTCTCTTCCCCGGCCTCTTCTTCGATCTCGATCGCCAGGAAACGCAGACCTACGCCGTCCACTTCGAAACGCGCAATCAGGATTACTTCGACCGCATGGATTTGGACGTCTGGTACAACTACACCTGGCTCAAGGGCGACGCCCAGCGGTTGTCGAAGCGCATTCAAATTCCGGAATTGAACGATCCGGCTTTCGGCCTGATCGCCTTCACCGACGCCGGCACCATGTCGACCGGCTTCTCCAACGTCTTCACCTGGGGCAAGGAGAAGGAATGGCAGATCTCGCTCGGTTATGACATGCGCTACCTGTCGCAGGAGCTGAACGAGTTCGACTCCTTCGCCGCCACCCGGCAGATCGTACCCGACGGTTTCTTCAATTTCCCGGTGCCGCGCTCGCACATGTACAACCCGGGGATCTTCATCGACACGACCGTGCCCGTTTCCTGTGAATGGACGGTGAAGGCCGGTTTCCGCCTCGACTTTGTGAACACCGACATCGACGACACCCCGGTGGGCGCCTCGGATGAATTCCTCGCTTTCAACCTGGGGACCAAGAATTTCGACCGCGAGTTCGTGCTGTGGTCGGCTTACACGACCAGCGAATACAAACTGTTCGACGGCATGACCGCCCTGGCCGGTTTCGGCGCGGGCCAGCGGCCGCCGAGCCTTACGGAGCTGTACGCCGCCCAGCCCTTCCTCGCCGTCGTGCAGAATGGCTTGAACTTCGTCATCGGCGATCCGACGCTCCGCCCCGAAAAGCTCTTACAATTCGACCTGGGTTTGCGGGCCGATTATGAAACCTTCCGCGCCGGCGCGAACGGCTTCTATGCCTACGTTCACGACTACATCACCTACGACGCCTTCGGCTCCATCTTTGGCAATCAAGGCTTGGGCTTCAACTTCGTCAATACCGATCGCGCCATCCTGGTCGGCTTCGAAAGCTACGTCGAGGTCGACGTCCTCGATTGGCTGACGCCGTTCGCCACGTGCAACTATGTGCGCGGCACGGATGAAACCCGGGGCGATCGCACGGCCAACTTCCTCGGTCAGCAAATCGGCGCGGGCGAGAGCGAACCGCTGCCCGGCATCAACCCGCTCGATGCCCGCTTGGGCATTCGCATCCATGAATCGGGCACGAATCCCCGCTGGGGCGTGGAATCCTCCGTGCGGCTTGTGGACGACCAAAATCGCGCCGCCCTGTCCCTGGGCGAACTCCCCACGGGCGGGTTCACCATCGTCGATATCCGCAGTTATTGGATGCCGACCAATTATCTGACGATCTCGGCCGGCGTGGAAAATGTCGGCGACGTCTTTTACCGCGAACATCTGGATCTGCGAACGGGCCTGGGCGTGTTCCAGCCTGGCCGCAATTTCTATCTGGCCGCCGAGGTGCGGTACTAAACCCCTGGCAACCCTCAAGGGTCCCGCCCGCCATGGACTGGACCTGAATGGCCTGGAGCGACAACACCCGTTCTCGAAAGCGGGTGGCCTGAAGGAGAGATCAGCATGAAACCGCGAATGATCTTACCGCTGATTCTGACGTGGGTGGCCCTGGGCGGCATCGGCGCAAGCGCGGCCGAGGCACAGGAGCCTGGCCCGATGCCAACCGTGCAAACGCCTGAGCCGGCCGCGACGGGGATGACAGCCGCGCCGGCGTCGGGGCGGGAGCCTCTGGGGCCGCCGACCCTCGTCCAGGCCCTCCGCGCCAATTGCTGCGAGACGCCCTGCGGCCAGGCCCTTGGCTGCATGACCAAGGACTGTCAGTCCTGGTGCTTCTGTCCGCCCAACTGGTACGTCGAGGCCGACTTCCTTTACATGTGGCGCAGCGTGCCGCGCCTGGCCGTCGGCACGGAGTTGGGCAATCCCACCTTCGGCTTCCGCCAACCCGATGGCGAGGGCCCTTCGAATGAATTAGTCATTTTCGACTCCGAACGCCGCGTCAGCTTCAGCTTCGGCACCCGCAACGCCGAGTTCGACGACCGCCCCAGCTTCCGCATCTACGTCGGCAAGCGCATCGCCGAGGACGTCTATTTGGAAGGTGGGTACTGGTGGATCGCTACCTTTGAGGGGGAAGCCGAGTTGGGCAGCAAGTCCTCCTTCCTCGGCGGCAACAATCTGGCCTCGAAGTTCTCCGGCTCCAATGGCGCGGTCTATGTTCCGCAGATTTATCCCTTCGATTTGGCCCAGGCCATGCGGGTGCAGCAAAGCTCGCGCTTCCAGTCCATCGAAATGAACTTGAAACATCAATCCGTCGTCGATCCCCGCTTGCCGGTCACCTTCGTCATGGGGCTGCGCTATGTCAACGTCGAGGAAGACTTCCAATTTGACGCCCTCAGCGATCTGCTGGGACCGCCGACCGTCGGCACCTATCAGAGCGAGACGAGCAACCACCTCATCGGCTTCCAGGTCGGCGGCGACGCCCAGTGGTTCATCAACTCCTGGTGGAGCCTGCTCGGCCGGCTGCGCGGCGGCGTCTATGCCAACTATGCCAGCCAGGATTCCGAACTTCGCAACGGCCTCAACCTCGACACCTTCGAGCCCGTCAACGCGCAAGGTTCGGGCGACCACGTCGGCTTCGCCTCCGTCTTCGAGTTCGGCATCCACACGGAACTGCAGCTCACCTCGGGCTTGTCGGTGCGGGTCGGCTACGTCGGCCTGTTCCTCTCGGACATGGCCCTGGCCCCCAAGCAGGTCGTCTTCAGCACGGCCCCGGGCGCGCAGAATCATCTGAATCATAGCGGGTCGATCTTCTACACAGGTCCGTCGATTGGAGCGACGCTCCGCTGGTAGTTGATCGGTCCATCCTTTGCTCCCCGCTGTCGGGCCACGGGCAACCGGAACCCGACAGCGTTCATTTTTTTCCGGCCGATCATCGGCTCGTCCTGCCAGCGGTCCCGTGCGATGGCATGTTCACCCGCCTAGGCAACGCGCTCCTTTCCTCCACGCCGCGCTCCTGCCTCAAGCCTGAATCTGAGAATCAACTTGAGACCCGAGGACCCATCTCCTACACTCGGGGGCAGGAATGACGATCACCCACTGCGATGCGAAGTCCAGTCAACGGCATGGCAGCGCCGTCGTTGTGGAACGGGCTGATGCTGCTCCGCTCCAGGCGATCCCTTGATGCGAGCATTGGCCATAGGATGGGTTGGGCAGGAAGCGATGCCCGTCTAGAGCGGGTCCGGATGCAAAGCATCGCCAAGCCATGGGGGATGTTCGAACCATGTTTGGCTGGTTTAGCTCGAAAGCGGAATGCCCGGTCGACCCCGACATGCGCGCCTGGATCGATGCCCGCTGGCAATGGCTCGAAGACCAGTTCGGAAGGGATCGGCTCCAGCGCGTGCAGGTCGTGCTCCCGAGCCCCGAGTTCTTTCCCGACCCTTTCCAGGGCACGGAGGAAGATGCCCAGAGGATGCTCTATCGCGTTTGCACTTACATGGAGATCGACCCGGCCACGGTCGAGTTGTCGCTTTTCGAGGATCGCAATCCAGTTCACGATGGGGAATGGCGGCATGGAGCCGCGGGAATCTATCATCCCGACGGCGATACGTTTCGCATCTGGCTGGAAGCGTCCAACCTGGCCGATCCGCTCGCCATGGTGAGTACGATGGCGCATGAGCTTGGGCACGTTCATCTTTTGGGCCATGGCCGGATTTCGGATGAGGAAGAGGATCACGAACCGCTGACGGATCTGTTGACGGTCTTCTTAGGCATGGGCGTCTTCACGGCCAATGCGGTCATCCGGGAGCATTACTGGCACGAGGGTCATTATTCTGGCTGGCAAATGCAACGCAGAGGTTATCTGGGCATGGCGGTGTATGGATATGCCCTGGCGCGCTTTGCCAATGCGCGCACCGAAGACAGTGCGGCATGGTCGAATGAACTGCGGCTCGACGTCCGCTCAGCGTTCAAGCAAGCTTTGCGTTTCCTGTCGGAGGAAGCCAGTTCCGGACTGACCTAGCCCCTCGCCGCTGGACGGAACTTCCCCGGCCAAACGACCTCAGAGGGTTTGCCGAGGCTAAAACCTCATCCTGCGGCGCGTCGTGGGACATGACCGGCTCGATCCCCTAAAAAATGGAGTCGGTTAGTTGAAACCTTCCATGAAAGGCAACCGCCATGAAAATCACCGTTGAGACGACCGTGGCAGCGCCCATCGAGGAGGTGTGGCGCGCCTGGACGACGCCCGCCGACATTCTGCAATGGAACGCCGCTTCGGACGATTGGCACACCACCGCCGCCGAGGTCGACCTCCGCGTCGGCGGGCAGCTCAAGTCCCGCATGGAGGCCAAGGACGGCAGCATGGGCTTCGACTTCGTCGGCACCTTCACGGCGGTGGTCCCGCATGAGCGGCTCGAGTTCACCATGGATGATGAGCGGACCGTCGTGGTGGAGTTTCACCGGCAGGGCGAGGGCGTCCTCATTCGAGAGACGTTCGACGCGGAAACCACCTTCGACCCCGAATATCAACGCCAAGGCTGGCAGGCCATCCTCGACCGCTTCGCCCGGCACGTCATGACCCGCCGCTAAGGGGTAGGAAAACGCTCTCGTGAAGTGCATTTTCGCTGCCCCTTCATGGAGAGGGATTGTCCCTTGACGCGATCTAGTCGCTTGAATCCTTCGCCGTGCTGCCGTATCCATTTGGCCGTCGATTCGCTATGATACCGTCGTCGGGATTGGCATGAAACGCTTTCATTCCCTCTGACCCAAGCACGAGATCAGCCCATGGCAGCCATGTTGACGTCGCAACGGCTCGTTCACAATCTGTGGATCGGCTTCTTGATTCTGGCCGTCATCGGATCGCGGCTATTGCCTTATCAACTGGCGGTGGACCATCCCCTCCGGCCGCTGCTCTGGGGATTCACGCCGGTGCTGGCCATCTTTTTCTTCGGGCTGAGCCAATGCCAGCCGGCCTGGCTGGGTTATGCCATTCCCCTGGCCGCCCTGGTCTTGAGCGACGTCGTGCTGCATGCGGCGAGCCTGGCGCCGATGTCGTTTACGGGGCATCTTTTTATTTACGGCTGTTTTCTGCTGGCGGGAAGCCTGGGTTGGTGGCTCCGGTCCAAGCCGACGCTGCTGCGCGGCGTCGCGTTGTGCTGGGCGGGGCCGATCCTGTTCTTCCTCCTAACAAACTTGGCCGTCTGGTTCAACTCGGTCATGAGCGTGACGCCGCACGTTGCCTATACCAAGGACCTGCAGGGACTGCTGACCTGCTACGCGGCGGCGTTGCCCTTCTTGCGCAACGACATTTTGGGAACCAGCCTCTTCATGGCGGTTCTGTTCGGCTGCTGGCTGCCCCTGCGGCGCTGGTTGGCAGCGCGTCAAGCGGCCATGATCGAGTCCTAATTCCACGATCATTCATCGACGGTTGCCATGGCCCCATTTGGGTCTGGGTCTTCGCTTGTGCAGCAAGCCGCTCTAGCGGGCGGCGCGGGGAGGTTCCTTGAAGCGCGCATGGTCGGCTCCCATCGTGGTGGCGTTTGCCGTGATCTACTTTTCGTGGGGCACGACCTATCTCGCCATTAAATTTGGCCTGGAGGGGTTGCCGCCGTGCTTGTTCGGCGGGACGCGCTTGATGCTCGCGGGGCTGATTCTTTGGGGCATCCTTTGGCTCAAGGGTTATCGGCTGCGGGTGGCGCGGCGGGAATTCTGGCTGATGCTGCTCTCCGGGGCCCTCTTTTTCATGGGCGGCAACGGACTGCTCACCTACGCCGAGCTGACTGTCGACTCGGGCATGGCGGCGGTGCTGGTCGCCCCGACGCCGATTTGGCTGGGGCTGATGGAATACCTCATCCCCCGAGGCGAACGGCTCAGTCCGCGCGGCTGGCTGGGTCTCGCGGTGGGGCTGCTAGGCGTGCTCTGTCTGCTGGCCCCCGGGTTGCAAGGCGCGGCGGAGCTGCGGATTGTTCCCGGCGTGTGGCTGGCGATCGGCTCCTCGGTGATCTGGGCGGCGGGTTCTTTGCTCGTGCGGCATCGGTTGCCGAGCGCCTGTCCCTTCGTGAGCGCCGCTTATCAGATGTTCCTGGGCGGACTGGGGCTGACGCTCGTCGGGCTGGCCCTGGGGGAAGCGCGGACGATCACCGCGGAGAGTTTCACCGCGGGCACCGTCGGCGCTTTCTTCTATCTCTTAATCTTCGGTTCGCTGCTGGGTTTCGTGGCCTACAATTTCCTGCTCGCCCATGTGTCGGCGGCCATGGCTGGGACCTATGCCTATGTCAATCCCGCCGTCGCCATCCTGGTCGGGGCCATGGTCCTGGATGAACCGCTGACGCTGGCCATGGTGGGGAGCATGATGGTCATCCTGGTCGGGGTTTGGCTGTTGCGGTCGGGGCAGCATCGACGGCCCCCTTTGACGGACGAGTCCGCACGGGAATTCGTCAGGCCGGTCCAGGTGGAGTGTCTGCAGCGCGTGTCTCAGTATCGGCGCACGAGCGGGTCGACGGTGAGCGACCAAGCATCGATGCCGCCGGTCAAGGAATAGACCTCCTTGAACCCTTGAGCTTCCAGAAACAGGGCCGCCTGCCAACTGCGGACGCCGTGGTGGCAATAGACAAGCCAGGGCTGGCCGGCAGCGCCGGCGATTTCCGACCAACGCAGCGGCAGGTCACCGAGCGGAATGAGCTGGCTTTGCGGCAGGGCCGCCCAGGCATGTTCCCAGGGTTCCCGAACGTCGAGCAGGCGCAGCGGCCGGCCATTTTCGAGATGGCGAAAGAGTTCCTGGGGCAAGAGCGAACGCGGCATGGTCACGAACCCGCGGAGGGAGCGTTGGGATCGTCGCTGTCGATTTGTTCCCGGGCCTTCTTTTTCGCTTGCATGAGGCGCGCGGTGAAATCGGCGGCCGCTTCGGCGGCGGGCTTTGGTTGCGGCGGGGGCGGCGCTTTCGGCGCGGCCGGCGTCGGCGGCGCTTCGGCCGACCAATCCTTTTTCGTCGCGGGGCGGGGCGGGGGCGGCGCGGCGGTGGGCGGCGGGGCTTTCTGCTCCAGTTGCGTGCCCACGGCGGCCTTGCGGCTCTTCAACCGTTCGAAGTACTGCTTGGACGCGGCTTCCAGCGAGCCGCGATGACGCCAGCTCGTCCACGTCCTTTGCAGCCCCTGCTTGATCTCCACTGGGTCGATGCTGATGCGGCGCACGGCCACGTCGAAGAAGAGGGCGCAGGCGGCGGCGAAGAGCAGCCAATACCACAAGGGCTGAAAGCTGCGCTGCGCCGGGCCGTCATGGGCAAAGAGGTCGCTCGATTTAAGATCGTTCTCCTCGATGACGCGGCCGCCCGTGACCTTGGCGATCTCGGCCAGCAAGCCGGCGTTGTCCTGGATCACGCTGTATTCCGGCGAATAAGGCACGGCCAAGGCCCCGCGGCCATAGACGACGGGCCGCTTTTCCACCGTGCCGGTCGTGCCTGTCACGCTGATGGAATAGGCGCCGGCGGCCTCGGCGTCGACCAGGGCCTCATAGACGCCCGGCGCCACGGGTTCGAGAACGGTGCTGATCGATTCCGTCGTCGTCGACCCGACGACGGTGGTTTGCAGCGAGCCGAGCGGCTTCTTGGCGCGGGATTCCTTGTCGCGCTGGTCGATGAGGGTGACGCGAATCTTGCCGTTTTCGAAGCGGGTTTGCAGGGCCAGTCCCTCTTCCTCCAAATTGCGCATGGACCATTCGACGACCCGGGTCCAAAAGTCGTTGTAGAGGTCGAGATCATCGTTGAGCCAATCCTTGGCCCAGCCGCGGCCCGCGCTCATGGCGTCGCTGGTGAAGGCGACGACCCGGCCCAGTCCGTATTGCCATTGGGCGAGCAGGGGGTTTTCCTCGTCGTCGCTCAAGGGGGCCCGCATCAGCACTTGCACCAGGTTGGACGGTTTGCGGCTGGTGCGGACCAGGCCGCCGAGCGGCGGGAAGGGTTTGTTCCATTCCCGCAAGGGGTCGGCCAATTCCTGGGTGAGCTGCGGTCGGAACGGCTTTTCGAAGAGGAAGCTTTGATTCAGGACGCGCGTCTCCTTCATGTAGATGCGGGGCAGCTCGGACGGATCGTCGACGGGGTAATGGCGGCCGCGGCAGGCCTTGCTGATGGCCGCCAAGGCTTCCTGGGCGGCGGGGCCATGGGTGGTGACGCCGACCGTGGTCAGCGTGATGCGATGTTTGATGTAGTCGTCCAGGATCGCGAGGTTTTGCAACAGGCCGTGGTCGCCGTCGCTGATGAGGATGACGTGCCGCGTGGAGATGCCGCGTTCGGGTTCGCTCAGGGATTTGACCGCCATGCGCATGGAGGGATCGAATTCCGGCATGTCGCCCGGTTCCATGGTGCCGAGCTTGCGGAGAATGGCGGCCCGCTCGTTGCCGATCTCTTGCAGGGGGACGTGCCAGATGTGGCCGGGGCCGGCGACACCCATCCCATAAGAATAATAGAGGATGCCGACTTCATCCAGGGAGGAGAGCTTGTTGATCGCCAGCCGGGCGATTTCCTTCTGCCAGAAGTTGCCTTCCATCATTTCGCTGGCGTGCATGATGAGCACGAGGCCGCCCTTGCCGGTGATCTTGCGGGAGCGCAGGGCGGTGTCGACGGGCAGGGCCGCCTCGAGGGGTTCGCCTTGCCAGCGGCCCGCGCCGAAGCTGTCCGGCCCGCCCACCATCACCATCCCCACGCCTTGGTCGCGGATGTTCTTCCGCAGCGCCTCTTGCTGCTGCGCGGAGACGCGGTCGGCGGGAATGTTGAAGAAGATGACCGTGTCGTAATTCGTCAGTTGAAAGCGATCCTGATCCTTGTCGGAGGGGAGTTCTTCCGGCTCGCGGACGACGATGTTGCGTTTGAGTCCCAGGGCCTCGAGCGCCTTGGGCCCGCGGGTCAGGGCTTGGAGCAAGGGATTGTGCGTCGGGCTGTTTTTATCCTGGACGATGACCAGCAAGTTGCGGTTTTGCCCCGAGATCAAGACGGGCATGACGGCTTCGTTGTTGTCGGCGCGGTCGCCGGGCAAATTGTCGGGCAGGAAGACGGCGCGGTAGTTGGAGACGCCCCCGGGCACGACCAGCCGGGCGGGCCACTTGGCCTGCAGCACGTTCAGACCCGGCTCGAGCACGGTGCGCTGCCGGGCGGTGTCCACCTTGGCGTCGATCGAGCGGGTCACGGTGAGGGTGCCCGAAACGCGGCGGTCGGCGAAATTGCGGATGACGACCCGCAAGGGGATGTCCTGGTCCGGCCGCACCTCGCTGGGCACGTCGATGCGCTCCACCAGAATTTCCTCGTCGAAGCGAAAGCGCAAGGGGACGACGTCGATGGGCACGCCGTTGAGCCGGGCCACGTGCGCCTCGGACAGGGCGTTGCCGCGGTTTTCGTTGCCGTCGGTGATGAGGAGGATGCGGCGGGCGCCGCCCTCGGGGAAGGAGGCCAGGGCCATGCGCAGGGCCGAGGCGATGTCGGTGTAATTGCGGTCGAGTTGGCCGCCGATCTGGCCGAGATTGCTGAGGCCATAGGTGGTGACCGGGCCGGCCGGGTATTCCAGGCGCGGGTGGCGGGCGAAGCTGATGACGCCGACCCGATCCTGGCCATGCCGCTGCGTGGCGTCCTTGAGGGCCTTGGTCAAGCGCGTCCAGCGTTCATCCTCGACGCGCCCCTCGGCGATTTCCTGCGGGATGCTGAAGGAGCGGTCGACGACGATGAGCAGCGTCAAACTGGATTCCTGCCGGACGGTTTGCATCTCCGCCAGGGCCAGGATCAGCAAGAGGATCACCAGGCCGCGCAGCCCCACGGCCATTCCCCGGCGTATCGGTCCCAGGCTGGTCAAGCGGCGATAGCCCTGGATGAAGAGCAGCGGCAACACGGCCAGAAGCAGCAGGAACCAGGGGCGGAGAAACGCGAATTGAAAGTCGCGCAGCCACCAATAGGCTCCCGCCGCCAAGCCGATCAGGAGACTCGCCAGGAACAGGTATCCCAGAATCCGCAACGATCGGCGCACGTCGTTTTCATCCCTGTCGTTAGCGTGCCGCGAACTGCAGCCGCTGGATGCGGTGATTGTCCGTATCGGCCACGTAAACGCAACCCTTGGCGCGGTCGATGCCGATGCCCCAAGGGTTGTGCAACTGACCCGGTCCTTTCCCCGGTCCGCCCCACGCCTGCAAGGGCTGTCCCTCGGCGGTCAACCGCTGCACGCGGTGGTTGCCAAATTCTACCACCCAGACGGTGCCATCACCAGCCACCGCCACGTGATAAGGGTATTCGAATTCACCCGGCCCCTTGCCTTGCTGGCCGATGGAGCGCAGCCAGCGACCCTCGCGGTCAAAGACCTGGAGGCGATGGTTGCAGGAATCCGCGACGTACAGTTCGCCGCTCGGACTCAGGGCCAAGCCGCGCGGCCGAGCCAATTCTCCCTGCCCCGAGCCATGCCGGCCCCAGGCCGCAACAAAAGCCCCGTCGGGCGAGAGCTTGCGGATGCGGTCCCCCTGGCCGAACTCCGCCACGTAATAGAAACCCTCTTGATCCTGCACGACTCCGGCAAGATAGGTAAACGGGCCGGGACCTTCCCCTTCATGGCCGGTGATCTCCTTGAGCAAGGCGCCCTCGGCGGAATAGATGAGCAGCCGATAGTAATGGGAATCCGCGACGATGACTTGGTCGTTGAGGCCGAGGTTGAGGGCGCCCGGCCGGCCATTGACGATGGTCGGCGTCTGCCAGCCGTGGGAATAGTTGCCGCGGTCGTCGAAGACTTGAATCCGACCGGCAAAGTCGACGACGAAGACGCGGGACTGGCGATCGACCGCGACGCCGCGCGGCCGAACCATTTGTCCAGGCTGCAGCCCCAGGGAACCCCAACCGAGCTCCAGGCGATCCATGGCCGGACCGCAGCCGCCGGCCAGGAGCAGGCAGCAACCAGCGAGGCTCAACAGCGTCCATCGTTGACAAGGCATGGTCAAAGCCAGCGTCTCCCATGGAAAGGCCAGGACCGGGTAGACCGTCATGGCAGAAGCCTGGCTGCATCATAATCCGAAAAACAGGCCAATGCCATCGCTTCCTTTGTGGAAGAAGACCGATGGACGCCGGGTCCGATGGCGGCGGATGGGTAAGCCGATCCTCCGCGGCCCGCGCGGGGGACTTGTCCTGCACGCCTAGAATGGAGATGCCCACGCAAGTCATGGCTGTCCGGAACCAGTCATGATGCCAAGCGCCGATCCGAGGCGAGGCAGCCAGGCCGAATCGCCGACGAGCCGCCTCGAATCGGCGGCGGAGCCAGGCGCCCAACGTCAGCGTCGTTACGGACGTTAGGGCCGGTAAGGTCGAACCCAGGACTTGTTGCCACGATTGCGCCAGTCCCTCAAGTCGTTACGCTCGTTATTTCGATGAAGAAGGCGTCGAGACCACGACGGAAGCCGTTTGTGAAGGAACAAACGGTTTCGACCGGCGGCCGAAAGCCGCACGGTCAACGCTTCGGGAAAATAGAGAAAAGATAGGGAAGGCGAAAACTGCGGTAAAGCACGGGAAATCGCCAAGTTGAGCACCTTTTTCTAACCGCGTGAGGCCTTCTTGGTCGAAGAAACAATGACGAAGCGCTCTACGCACCGTCGGGACGTATGTCCGAATCCCACGGAGGGAACCGAGGATTCAGACGGCCCCCACGGTGAATAACGTTAACCTGGTCCGGGGAAGAACTTCGAACGGCTGGTCTCCCGCACTGGTCCGTTCTCAATGAATGTGAAGTGTTTCCCTCAAGGACGAGGCGGTGCGAACAGGGAATACCCGCGTCCGTCCCTGGCGCATTGGACGAACCCAAACGAGAAATGGGAGTGCCTGCCAATGAGGAAGGTCTTTACCACGGGGCAAGTCGCCAAAATCTGCAAAGTGGCTCCCCGCACCGTTAGTAAATGGTTTGATTCCGGCCGGCTCCGTGGGTATCGCATCCCCGGCAGCCAAGATCGCCGCATCCCCCGCGAGAATCTCATCCGCTTCTTGAAAGAGCATGGCATGCCCTTGGGCGAGCTGGAGGAAGAGGGTTGGCACAAAATCCTCCTCATCGGCGCCGACAAGATGTTCATCGATCGGATCAAGGACCTCTTGCCCGACGAGGATGAGTTCAAGTACGAAGTGGCCAACAGCGGCTTCGAAGCCGGGATTCAAGCGGAAAGCTTCCATCCCGACACGATCATCATCGACCTGGGCATGGGCCGCAGCGAAGGTCTGCAGATCACGCAGAATCTCCGCCGCAACCCGGCGTACCAGGAAACGACGATCGTCGCCATGGCCATGGAAGATGAAGCCAATCCCGACGCTTTGAAAAGCTACGGCTTCAACGAAATCTTCAAGAAGCCCTTCGACGTCGCTCTCTTGGCGCAGCGGGTCCGCTCGCTCGTCGAGGAGAAGCGGGCCGAACTGTAAACCAAACCATGCACATGCAAGCGACGCCGACGGCCCTGCACGGGCCGTCGGTTTTTTTTGCGCCAGGATCAAACCCCCAAGCGCGAGCGATCTGCAAAACAAGCCCCAGGCGCCAGCGCGGGGCTCTTCAATGAGCCTGGTTGCGTCAGCGCCGGGAGATCCGTCAGCGCCGGGAGATCAGGCTGTAATGGCGAGGGCCCTGCCAAACTGCCGGCCCTGCACGGACCGTCGGTTTTTTTTAGCGGCGCGGCAGACCGGGCACGCCGAAACGGCCCGAGCCGCCTTGGCCGCGGCGCTGCAAACGCTGCGAAAACTCCAGGATGGCCGGCGCGACAACGATCATCGCTTCGGTTTGATTAGCGATGCGCGTCATTTGCGTTTGGAAACGCTGCGAGGTTTCCATGAACTTCGCTTCATAACGGCGCGTCAGTTCAGCCACTTCCTCGGGGTGCTGGCGCTCGAGCTCCATGGCGGCCTCCATGGAGGTGGCCAGTTGGTCTAAATGCCTGCTCAATAGGGCCACTTCGGCCAAGGCCGTTTGCCGATCGTGGATGCGTTCCAACGAGGAGCTGGCCCGGTCCATGGAACTGATGATTTCCTTGACTACCAACTCGAGACGAGACGTCCCCATTTTCGGCCATTGCCAGACGACCAGGCCGATCAGGCCGCCCACGACGGCCAGGCCCAGCACAATCCCCAGGACGACGACCAGGCCGCCCGAACCGGTCGAGCGCCGCAGCGGCCGCGGCTTTTTCTTCTTCTTCTTTTTCCTCTTGATCGGTTCATCCAACGGCTCGGGTTCCGGTTCCGGCTCGGGCGCCGCCGGCGTCACCAGCCGCGCGGGGGCGGTCGCCGCCAGTCCGGCCAGGGAGACCAGGGTTTGGCAGCGCGGGCAGCGGATGTTCGCTCCCTTGGCCGCCAGGCTCTCCGCGGCCTTGAGCTTCGTCATGCAAGAGGGGCATTGAAACGACAGTTCCGCCATGGCTTGGTTCCGAGGATGATGCATGGGCTGTGAGCGACGCTGCTCCCATTTTACCTTGGCTGGCATCGCGGTCAAACGCCATCACCGCGCGGCTGGCCGGCGCCGCGGCTTAGGGCGGCGGTTTGCGGGCCGCGGGGCAATCCTTGGCGATGCTCTCCAGGAATTGGAGCAGCGCGGCTTCCTCCGGCGCTTCCCGGTCGCTTTGCAAGATGAGGACCGTGTTGTTGCCCAGCGGCACGAGCAGTTGATGATGGACGCTGGCCTGGCCGTCGGCCCCGCGCCGCTGCACTTTTTGAATCCAGCCGTCGAATTCGTATTCGCCCGCCTTGAAGGTGCGCTGCCTTTTTTCCAGGAGCTTGCCGCCGCGGCCGCCCGCTTCCAGGGCTTCCTCCATCTCCACTTCATCCACGCCGGGCACCTTGAAGGAAAAGAGCATCAGCGCGTCGCCGGCGTGCACCTCGCCGGCTTCATCGACCTGGGCCTCCGCCATGCCGAACACGAGCAAATCCATTTGCAGGATGGCCGTCATCTTGAGGGCTGCCCGCGGCTCGAACCCTTCGGGCAGTTTGGCCTCTGGGAAGCGGTCGCGGAGCCGCTGCATGATCTCTTGCGGATCCTGGGTCATGCCCGAGGAGATGTTGTGGGCGATCCAAAAAAAGAAGCCGACCACGCCCAGGATGAGCAGGACGATCAGCACCAAAACGATGAGGCAGCCCCAGAAGCAGCCGCCGCGGCGCGGGCCTTCCTGATCGTCTGGCGGATACCGTCGCCAGGATTCGTCGTGCAGGTCGTCGTAGCGGCTCATGGGGCGTCTTCCTCTGAAAGCATGCTTCCTCATCATAACTTCGGTCATGCGCCGCAGCCATTTGGAATTGACCCTCGGACGGTGAAAAGTTGCCGGTCCGCTGGACCGCGCGGGCTTGTCCCGGCGCGGCTATCGTGGCATGATATCCTAAAAGGAAGCAGACCAGGCCGCGGCACGCCCGGCAGCCGCGCCAAGGCCATGCATGCAGGGACGGCCATGCACCACGCTAATCACTATGAAGCCGCCTTCGCCGCCTTGCTGGCGCGCCATCGCGTCTGGCACCTGGCCATCGACGACGCGCGGCGCGGCGCCGTCGACGGCATGCCGATCAAGAACCTCGACTTCGTGGTGGCGGCGGGGTCGGGGCGGCTCTGGCTGGTGGACGTCAAGGGGCGGCGCTACCCCGGCGGCACCGCTTGCAAGCCCAAGCGCCATTTCGAAAATTGGACCACCCGCGACGACGTCACCGCGGGGCTGGAGTGGGCCCGCCGCCATGGCCCCGACCATGAAGCCCTCTTGGTCTTCGCCTATTGGCTGACCGACCCGGAAACGGCGGCGCCGCCCGAGGCCACCTTGTGGCACTGGGAAGGCCGCTGGTACGGATTGCGAGCGATCCCCATGGCCGACTATGCCCGGCAGATGCGGACCCGCAGCCCCAAGTGGAACACGGTGAGCCTGCCCAGCGCCTGGTTCCGCCAGCAGGCCCGCCCCTTGCACGAGTATTGGCCGGAGATCGCGCCCGCGGCCGCGCCCGAGCCGAAAAGCGTCTTTGCCTGAGCGATCGGCCCCCCATAAAATCCCATTCGAAGAGTCATGACAACCTGCACGCCGCGCCGCGATGCGGCGCGGCCGAAGCTTTTTCTTTCACGGATCCCTCATGGCACGACGGCGCTTGGCGATGCAATTGGAATGTTTGGGACTGCCCTTCCGCGCGGCGGCCGCCGCGGCGGCGCGGCTCGGCTGCGCCGGCGTCCTGCTGCGCGCCGAGGGCGCCTTTGCCCCGCGGCAGCTTTCGCAATCGGGCCGGCGGGAAGTGCGGCACCGCGTCCTGTCGGAAAACCTGGACTGGGCGGCGCTGGTCTGCCCTCTCGATCAGGGCTTGGAAGTCGAATCCGGGTTGGAGGAGCGGCTGAGCTTGATCCGCGAGGTGATGCAATTGGCCTTCGAACTGGGGCCGCGCACCGTCATCATCGCGGCGGGCCAGGTGCCCGAGGCCGAAGACGATCCGCGGCGCACTCTCCTGGCCGCCGTGCTCGCCGACCTGGGCCGCTGGGGCGACCGCATCGGCGCCCGGCTGCTCCTCGAGGCGGGGCTGGAGCCGCCCCGCGTTCTGAACGCTTTCCTCGACCGGATCGGCGGCGGCAGCCTGGGCGTCAGCATCGATCCCGCGCATCTGCTCCTGCATCGGCACGATCTGACCGCCGCGCTCCACGACGTCCACGGCCGGCTTGGCCATGTCTATCTCCGCGATGCCAGGCCCCAGCGCCTCGACCGGCTCGACGCCGAAGTGCCCCTGGGGGCGGGGGAGGTGAATTGGTTGGCGTTCATGGGAACGCTGGAGGAGATCGGCTATCACGGCTGGTTGACGCTCAAGCGCGGCCCCATGGCCAACCCCATGGCGGAGATGGCCGCGGCGGTCCAGTTCTATCGGCAAATCCAACCGGACGCCGGCTCCCCGCGCTGAAATACGCCGCCATGGCCGCGCGGCTGACTGGACTGTTCAACTCTCCGGCCGCTGAACCCGGCCGCGCAAACACCAATCCTTGCCGATCGGCGTTGCTTCCAAGGCGGCGAGCGTGAGCGCGTCTTGCAGCGCCGCCGCGCCGGGCCCGCCGATGGCGGAGGGAGCCGCGGCGCCGCCGACCATCATGGGCGCGAGGTAGACTTCCACCTCGTCGATGGCTCCCGCCGCGAGAAAGCTGCCTAGGACCTGGCTGCCGCCTTCGACCATGAGATTGGTCCAGCTTTGTTGTCCAAGGTGGGTGAGCAGCCAGGCGATCTCCTGTGCGGGCGCCGTCGCTTCCGGGCAGGCGATGCAGCGCACGCCGCGTGCTTCGAGGGCGGCGCGGCGCTCCGGGCTAGCCGAAGCGCGATTCATCACCCATAAGGGAACCTCGGTGGCCGACCGCACCAATTGACTCTCGAGGGGAATGCGCAAGTGATGATCGAGGACGATGCGCGCGGCCAACCGCGGGCCGGGCGGTCGGGCCGTCAGCAGCGGGTCATCTTGGAGCACGGTGCCGATGCCGACAAGGATGCCATCCACGCGGCCGCGGAGCCGATGGGCTTGGGCGCGGGCTTCGGGGCCGGTGATCCAGCGGGAGTCGCCGGAAGCAGTCGCCAGTTTGCCGTCGAGCGTCATGGCCCATTTGGCGATGACCCAGGGCTGGCCGGCGCGAAGTCGCTTGCGGTAGGGCGCCGTGAGAAACCGCGCTTCCGCTTCCAAGCAGCCGACGATGACCGGCACTCCCGCCTGGCGCAGCCGCGCCGCGCCTTGCCCCGCGACTTCGGGGAACGGGTCGAGATGGCCGATGATGACCCGGCCCGCTCCCGAGCGGAGAACGGCGTCGGTGCATGGCGGCGTCTTGCCATGGTGGCAGCAGGGTTCGAGCGTGACATAAAGGTCCGCCCCTTGGGCAAGCGGCCCGGCCCGCTCCAGGGCGATGACTTCCGCATGGGGGCCGCCAAAGCGTTCGTGCCAACCTTCGCCGACGATCTGGCCCGATCGGACTACGACCGCGCCGACCATCGGGTTGGGTTCCACGGCCCCTTCGCCGCATCGGGCCAGCGACAGGGCATGACGCATGAAATCGGGGTGCACGTCGTCCATGATGACATTGTGCGGGACGAGGCGGGCCATGGGAAGGTGGGATTTCGCGGCCGACGGGATGCGGGGCAAGCGGTCAGTTCAAACTGGCCCGTTCGCGGCAAGCCTGTTGATGCAGCCGCAGGACGAGCGTCCCGGGGAGCAGATATTGCCGCGACGGCCGATGCCAGGTGACGGGCCAGCGGGCGCAGCCGGCCAGGCGGCGGAGCTTGAGCCGCTGCAGCCGCAGCCGGGTGAGCACGGTCTGCACGACGCGGAGCAGTTGTCCTTCATGGGCGAGCAGGGGTTGATCGAGCCGATGGGCCTGAATTTCCAAGATGGTCAAGCAAGCCCGGAGCAGGCTGCGGGTCATGCGGCGGCCGAGCAGACAGCACCAGGTTTGATCCCAGGCCAGGGGATGGGCGGCGTCGACCTGCCAGTCGATGCGTTCGCGGTGGACCAGGCTCGTCACGGGCCGGTAATGGCCGACGATGCCCGCGCGGCACAGGCGGCGATGCAAGAGGGTCAGGCAGCGGGCCTGGCGATGGGCCGCGGGCAGTTGCGGCGGCGCCTGCCGGAAAAAGGCCAGCCCCAGGTCCAGGGTCATCCATTCGCGGAGCGTCAGTTCGAGCACGACGCGCATGGAGCGCTCCTCCTTCCCGATGGCCTGGAAACCCCGGCGCGCCGCCGGCGCGGTCCGCCCTTTGCCACGCGGCCTATATCGGTCCCGAGCCAGGGCGGACTGGAACGACCCCGGCCCGAATCGGCGCTCGACCAGCGAAGGTTGCTGCTACAATCGATCCACTTGCCGGAGTACACTGTCAGGGGCGGGAATGAAGGAGACGCGGGGGGACGACGTGCCGCGGTTCGTGATCTTGCGCCATGACTGGAAGGGCCTTCACTTCGACTGGATGTTCGAGGAAGGGGAAACCCTGTTGACCTGGAAGACGGCGGAACCGCCGCGGCCGGGCGCGCAACTGGCGGAGTCCTTGCCCCGGCATCGCCGCTTGTATCTGGACTACGAAGGCCCGGTCAGCCAAGACCGAGGCCATGTGACGCGGTGGGAGTCTGGGGAATATGAGGGGAATTGGTCGGCCGAGGCGGCGCTCCAATGGCGGCTGTACGGGACGAAGCTGCGCGGCACGCTGTGGCTGCAGCCCCTGGCGGATCGGCAATGGCGCCTCACGTTTGCACCAGACGCGGAAGCCGAGGAGCGGCCCTGAAAGCCGACCCCCACCGCCGGAACGGGCCGGGCGGTGGGAGTCATAGAAAACCCGCGGGGAGCAGCGTCGATTAAAACAGCGTGTAGATGAAGGGGGCCAGCGGCGTCGAGGAAAGGATGACCAATCCGCCCAGGACGAGCATCACCACCACGATCGGCAGCAGCCACCATTTTTTGTTTTCGGTGAGGAACATCCAAAACTCGGCGATCAACCCGGGGGCCTTGGCGTTGGCCATCGCTTCAATGGCGTTGGGGGCCGAAGCGGGGGGCTGAACCCCGGCGGCCGAGGATCCGCGGGGGGTTTGCGGCGTGGTGGACGACATCGTTCCTTCCTCCATGAAGGGCAACTAACTGGCCATGAGACCTCGAGAGCGAATAATTTAGACCAGACCGCGTGGGGATGCAATGCCAATCGCGGGAGAGGGACCCGCAGCGCAGGTCGGGCAGGGGATGGAGGTTCGGGCATGTGGCAGACGGTCGGCATGAAGCGCGTGCTCCACATCATGCGTCATGGCGTGTTGGGGATATTGGTGGCGTGGCTGCTGTTGGTCATGGGCGTGGTGTTTTATGCGTCGTCCTCTTCGAACCTCGCGCTGCGCTATGCCGTTAATTTTCTCGTCGTTTGCGGCGTCGTATGGTTCGGCGCGTTGGTGCTGCGCCGCCATCCCGGGGCGCGCTGGGCCCTGACGCTGATTTTCTGCCTCATCCATCTCGTTTTTCTGGCCACGGCGTTCGCCATGGAGGTGTCGTGGAGCGTGCAGGGGGGGTTCGCTTTTCTGAAATGGTTGCTCTTTGGCGTGGCTCAGATGGCATTGATGTTCGCCATGGTGGCGTCGCTGCAAGGCCTCCAGCAGCCGCTCCCCGCGGAAGACGCTGGCGAGTAACGCACACAGGCCGTCCGCCTCGCGGCGGAGATCATTCCAGGTATTCGCTATTTGTGGATGTGAATAACATTTATTATCTTCTAGCTCCCATCATAGATCGGATCCATTGCTATAGGGATTTTTTGATCAAACGTTATGCAAAAGTGAGCGGGGTTGCGTTAGCGCCCCGTGTGAAAATCTCCCGGCGCTGATGGATCTCCCGGCGCTGACGCAACCGGGCTCAGCGAAGAGCTTACCGGCGCTGACGCAACCGGGCTCTGCTAAGAATCGCGCGCTTGGGGCTTGCAATTCAGATCACCTGCGCCGGCGCATCGTGGCTTGTCATGCGGAATCTCGTACAACACCCAGCGGGCCGCGCGCCAGGCGCGGCGCATCGCCGGCTGTCTGTTCGAGGTGTGGGCATGGATTTATCCGTCCGCTTGGGGCCGCTCTCTTTTCGCAATCCCATCCTGGCGGCATCGGGGACGTTTGGCTACGCCCGGGAGATGGCGGGCGTGGTCGATTTCGCCAAGCTGGGCGGGATCGTGCCCAAGACCGTGACCGCCCTGCCGCGGGTTGGCAATCCGCCGCCGCGGACCGTGGAGACGGCGAGCGGCATGCTCAACGCCATTGGGCTCGACAACGACGGCATCGATTACTTCATCGAGCACCATTGGCCCTATCTGCAAACCCTGCCCACGATGGTGCTGGTCAACGTGGCGGGCAAGAGCCGGGATGAATTCGTCGCCTTGGCGGAGAAGGCGAGCCGGCTGCCCGGACTGCCCGGCATCGAATTGAACCTTTCCTGCCCCAACGTCAGCGGCGGGATCGACTTCGCCACGGACCCGAAGGTGACGAGCGACGTCGTCAAGGCCGTGCGTCAGGCGACCCGCGTGCCCTTGATCGCCAAGCTGACGCCGAATGTGACGCGGATCGTGCCGATCGCCGAGGCGGCCTGTGAAGCGGGGGCGGACGCCGTGTCCCTGGTCAACACGTTCATGGGGATGGCGATCGACTGGCGGCGGCAGCGGCCGGTGCTGGGCAACGTCACCGGCGGGCTGAGCGGCCCGGCGATCAAACCCTTGGCGCTGCGAATCGTCTGGCAGGTGGCGCAGCAGGTGAAGGTGCCGATCATTGGCATCGGCGGCATTCAGAGCCTGGACGACGTGATGGAATTTCTTCTGGCGGGGGCGTCGGCGGTGCAAATCGGGACGGCTAATTTTTACGCTCCCACCCTGGCGGAGCAGATCGTGGACCAACTCCCCGGCGCTCTGCAGTCCCTGGGGGCCAACAGCGTCGCCGAGGTGGTGGGCCAGTTGCGCTTGCCCGCGCCGAGCTGACGCGGCGGGCGCTTTAAGCGGCGATGGCCAGGGCCACGGGCTTCTTCGGCAGCGGTTCGAGGAGCAGATAGGTCAGCCGCTCGATTTGTTGCCGCAGTTCGCGCAGCTCGCGCTGCAAATGGAGCCGATCCCGCCGCATGCGGCGCAGGACGTCCTGAGTGCGTTGGCGGTCGGCGCGGCGCTGCTCGCGCTGCTCGAGCCAGATGGCGCGGTCGAATTGCCAGGCCTCTTGCTGTTGCTGCAGATGGGCCTCGGCTTCCAGCAATTGGTGCCGATACCGCTCGGCGTCCCGTTCCAGCCGCTTGAGTTCGTGCTCCTTGCGTTCGGCGGCGCGCAAGGGGCGCTCGATCACTTCGTTGAGCAGGGCCAGCCGCCGCTCCAATTCGGCCCGGGCCGCCTTGGGGTCGGGGTCTTGATGGATGATCTGCTGCTCGGCCTGATAAACGATGGTCTCGCGGGCCAGCAGTTCCGCCTCGCGCTGATCCAGCTTGCGTTCGCGCTGGTCCAATTCGGCGCAGCGCTCGGAGCATTCGCGGCGGAGCAGCACCAACTGATGCTCGGCCTGCTGGCAGCGTTCGAGGCTCTGTGCGCGTTCGGCTTGGTGCCGCTGGGATTGCTCCTCCAGGAGCCGGCGGCGCTGCTCCAGGATGACGGCGCGGGCGCGCACTTGCGCGGCCAGGCGCTGGCGCTTGAGCTGCAGTTCGGTTTGTTCGAGATGGAGCCGCCCCTCCCAGGCCTGATGATGGCGCGTTTGCTGTTCGCAATAATGGGCTTGCTCTTGCAGGGATTCCACCAGGCGCCGCAAATCCTCCCGGCGGCGCTGCAGCGTCTCCTCCTCGGCTTGCAGTTCCGTCTCGCGCTGGGCCAATTGCCCTTCGAGCCGCTCCCACTCCATGAGCCAGGCCTCGCGCAGCCGCAATAGTTCGTCCTGATAATCGGCGAGCCGCTGCTGCTCATCGAACAGATCCTCGATGGTCTGGCTGATGCCCATGAGCAGGGTCGGATCGGCGGCGGCGGGATCGGCGGGCGGTTCCGCCGGCGGCGCTAGCGCCGGGGCGGGGGCGGCCGGTTCCAGTTGAGCGATGAGCAGCGTCTCGCGCTTTTCCTCTAAGACGCGGACCTCCTCGCGGAGATCGGCCAGGAGCCGGCGATAGTTTTCGATGCGCGTTTCCAGGCCTTCGATTTCTTGAAGCTGCGCGGCGCGGCGGCGATCCAGCCCCTGCCCGTAATGGAGCCAGTGATGCTCGGCCTGTGCCAACTGGCGGCGCTGCTCCTCGACGTCGCCTTGTTGCTGGGCGAGCTGGCGCTCCTGTTCGGCCAGACGCGCCTGCCAGAGTTGCTTTTCGGTGTGAAATTGATGCCAGCCGTTTTCGAGGCGGCGCCGCTGCAGCTCCAGGGCGGATTCGCGCTCGGTCCATTGCCGTTTTTGTTCCCGCGCCAGTTCGGCGAGCCGATGGGCTTCCTGGCGAAGCTGATGCCATTTCTTGCGGTTGCGCTCGACCCAAAAGTGGCGCAGTTGCCGCTGCTCCCGTTGAAACTGCTCCTGGGCCTTGACCAGTTGCTGTTCGCGTTCGTGCACCTGTTGCCAGGCCAGATCGAGGGAGGTGCCGCTCGTGGTGGGCGCCATTAGGCTTGCATTCATGGAGGTTCCCCGCGGGTGCTGAGCAAGGATGCCGCCGCGGCCGTCTGGCGCCGTCATGGGCGGGAGCCTCTCCCTGGGTCGCTGCTGGGGATAAGGTCCGCACGGCGCGCCGCGGCATGGGCGGAATCGCACCTCATCTACATCGGCCGCCGTTTTGCTAAAATGACGGGCAGGTTCTGAAGGCGGCCCCTTTTTTCGGCCGCGGGCGTCCGATTCTAACCATGACGGCAATCCTGCTGAGAAAAGCGATTAATCATGGACGCGTTTGCCTTCATCGAAAAGGGCCAGGTCAAGGAGAAACATCCCGTCTATGTGCTGGCGGGCACCGAGCGCTTCTTGAAGCGGCAAGCGCTCGGCCTCCTGAAACAGGCCTTGCTCAAGGACGTGGATGCGGATTTGGCCTGTGCGGTCTATGCGGGCGACACCGTCTCTTTCGCCCAGGTTCGCGATGACCTGGATGCCTTGCCTTTTCTGGCGCCGCTGCGCTGGGTGCACATCCAAGACGCGGACTCCTTTGTCACGCAGCATCGCAGCAAGCTGGAACGGTACGTGGAGCAGCCGAGCCGCCACAACGTGCTCATCCTCGACGTGAAAACTTGGACCAGCACGACGAAGCTGGCCAAGAAGGTTCCCGATGCCGCCACCTTGCAGTGCAAGGCCCCGGCCACGGGGCCGCTGACGCAGTGGCTGATCCGCTGGACGCACCAGCAATATCAGAAAAAGCTCGACCCCGCGGCGGCCAACCTGCTGGTCGAATTGATCGGCGCCGAGATGGGGCTGCTGGACCAGGAAGCGGCCAAGCTGAGCGTTTACGTCGGCGAGCAAAAAACCATCACGATGCAAGACATCGATCAGTTGGTGGGGCACAGCCGCATGGAAACGGCCTGGGTCATGCTCGATGCCTTGGCGGCGGGGCAAGGGACCAAGGCGCTTGAAACCCTGCATCACTTGCTGCGCCAGGGCGAGGAACCGATCGCCCTTCTGGGCGCCATGGGCTGGCAACTGCGGCGGTTGGCCCAGGTCGCGCGGCTGCGCCAACTCGGGGTGGACCTCGGCTCGGCGCTAGCCAAGGTCGGTCTGCCACCTTTCAAGCGGGATCAAGCCGCGCAGACCTTGCAGCGTTTGGGGCGGCACATCTTTCAAGTTTACGAATTGCTGCTCGCGACCGATTTGAACCTGAAGAGCAGCGATCAACTCTCCCCGGCGGCGTTGCTGGAACGGCTGGTGGTCAAGCTGGCCCTCTTCGCGGCCCCGGCCGCTCCAGCGGCCGCTGGCAGGGCGTGAGGCCGCCGCCCGGTGGGCATGGGAATGGCTTAAATCACTTTCTTGTTTTGCAGCAGCTCGATCTGCTCGGGGCTGAGATGCAGCAAATCATGCAGGATTTGCAGCGTGGCTTCGCCTTGGCGGGGGGGCATGCGCGGCGGCGGCAGCGTCGTCCCTTCGATCATGAACGGCGAGCGCAGCAAATCCACCGGCTGCCCCTCGGGGTCCTTTACGGTCACGCGCAGGCCGCGTTCCTGCACTTGCGGATGTTGAAAGACGCCCTCGTAGTCGAGCACGCTGGCATGGGGCACCTCGGCCTGCGTAAGCATGATTTCCCAGGCGGCATTGGTGCGTTCACGCAGGATCGGTTCCAGCATTTTGACGAGTTCCTGGCGATGGCGCACCCGCAAGGGGTTGGTCGCAAAGCGTTCGTCGTGTTCCAAATCTTGATGGTTGATGACGCGGCAGAAGCGCCGCCACTGCCCGTCGTTGCCGATGGCCAAGACCATGTGGCTGTCGGCGGTGGCGAAAATTTGATAGGGCACGATTTGCAGGTGCGTGTTGCCTTGCCGCGCCGGCACTTGCCCGCTGGTCAGGTAGGCCTGGACGACGTTGGCCTGTGCCGCCACGGCGCAATCGAGGAGCGAAATATCAATGACGTAGCCGTGGCCGGATTGTTCGCGTGCCCGCAGGCAGGCCAGGATGGCGATCGCGGCATGCAGCCCCGCCAAGATGTCGGTGATCGCCACGCCCACCTTGAAGGGAGGGCCGTCGGCGGGCCCCGTGATGCTCATCAAACCGCTTTGTGCTTGGAGGGCAAAGTCGTATCCAGGCATCTCCGCCCAGGGGCCGGTTCGGCCATAGCCCGAGATGGAGCACATGATGATCCGCGGCTGAATGGCCAGGATGTGTTCGGCGGTGAGCTTCAGCTTCTCGGCCGTAGCGGGGAGGAAATTGTCGATGACCACGTCGGAGAGATGCAGCAGGGCCTTGAAAACCTCCTGCCCCTCGGGCTGCCCCAGGTCCAGGGTCATGGCGCGTTTGTTGCGGTTGCAGGAAAGGAAATAGGCTGAATAATCGCGGTGAAACGGCGGCCCCCATTGCCGGGTTTCATCGCCTAGGTCGGGCTTCTCCACCTTGATCACCTCGGCCCCCAAATCTCCCAGCGTTTGCGTGCAAAAGGGACCGGCCAAGACGCGCGAGAGGTCCAGCACGCGCAAGCCGTCCAGGGGGGGGTGCGAATCGTTGATCATGAAGGCGGCCTCCTGTCCATCCAGCCGAATTGATGAACCAAGAATGAAATAGTCCTAAGATCAAATGTAATGAGGGATGCTAACAATGAACATAGTCTGTAAAATAGGCGACGAGGTATGAGTAAGTGATTAAAGGAGTGGGTTGTGCCGACCGCTGAACAAAATTGCGCCCTATACACCCAATTGGCGGAAAAATACCACGGCAAGGGGCGGTTTCAAGAACGCGATCGCTTCCTGATCCTGGCGGCGGACACAGCCTGGAACGCCGGCGACGTGGCCAAGGCCGAAGCCTTGCGGCGGCGCATCATGGAATACAATCCCAGCCATCTGCTCAAGCCTTATCCCTCGCTGGAAGCCGCCTTGAAATCCCCCGACATCCTGGCTTATGTGCAGCAGCTTCGCCGGGGCTACCCGCGGGAGCGCGCCTTGGAATTGCTCAAGGAATTGGATGCCACGGCCAAGCCGATGGGCGGGGATGAGGATCAGGAGCGCACCTATTCCACGGAAGACACCCCGGCGGGCCGAGGAGCGGCGGCCCCTTCACCCTGGGCCAACCCGGGCAAGCCGGCGGAAGCAGCCAAAGCCCCGGCACCGTTAAAACCCATGGGTTTTGGGAAAACGGAGGGGGTGGAAGAAAAACCAAAAGTGGTTCCGTTCAGCCTGCCTCCATCGCAAGTCGCCGCCATCGACAAAAAACCCGCGAAGGAAGCACCCGTTACCCCCCGTGAAAAGAACCGCTCGTCCATGCAGCCCTTGGAAGCGGTGCTCCCGCCCATGCAGCCCGGATCGTGGATCGGCGAAATCCTCTTTGCCTTGATCCTGATCCTGTCCCTGGTCGGCGTGGGATACCTGTTCGTTATTCCTCTCATCTAGTCAGCCGAGCCAAACCTCATCCACGCAACCGGAGCGCATTCAGGCGCGGCGTCATCCAACAGAATGGCACGCGGCGCATCTCGGGTTCGATGGGTGTAAATGGGGCGACTATCGGCGGCGCGCGGCGGTCACTGCGACGGCGACGGCAGCATTTTCTTCAGCGAATCGATGGCGCGCTCGGCGGACGCGGTAACCGGTTCGAGGGTGGCGACCAGCGTGCTGCCCACTTTTTTCACCGGTTCGAGCGATTCCTGCCAGTCCGGCGTGGGCAGCAGTTGACTGCGATCCAGGTCCGGCAGCCACCGCGAGACCTTGCCCGTGTATTCCGAGGTCAGGGTCATGGTCGTTTGAAGCCCCTTGGGGCCAACCACCTCGAACGATTTTGCCTCGGCAAGCCATTCCGCCCAGCGCACATCGTTCCATGGCGGGGTCTTGAAGGGGGAGGTGTTTTGTGCGACATGCGGGGAGGATCGAGCTGCCGGGGCCGCGGTCCAGCGCGCCCATAACAGCCCAAGTCCGAGACAGAGCAAAAAGCCCGCCGCCAGGGCCAGCCAGCCAGGACTAGGCAGCCCTGTGAAACGCGTAGAACGTTCCAGCTTGGATTGCGACCAAGCGGCGATCACACGGTCGGCGAATTGCGGCGGCACCGGGGGGCACGGACGGGTTAGCTCGACCTGATGGATGCAAGTCTCCGCCGCGGCCACCCAGTCGCGGCAGGCGGGGCAGCCGTCCAAGTGCTCCTTGGCCTGGGCATGACTCTCCCAGCGCGCTCGGCGATCGAGACACTCGTGCAGCCAATCGTGTAGTTCATGACAGGTCATGTTCCATCCCATCGATCATGCCGCGTTCGCGGAGTTGTTCAAACATTTGCGACCTGGCCCGATGCAGCCACGTTTTGATAGTCCCCACCGGGCGCTGCATCAAGGCCGCGATGTCCTCATAGGGCAATCCCTGCTCATGAAACAGGATAAACACCTCGCGGTACTCCTCGCGAAGCATGGACAAGGCGGCATCGACCTCCGCCTTCCATTCATTACTCGGTTGACCAAGGTCTGGTTTCGCGGGTTGGAGATTTAAATTGTCCACGGTCCGGGGCCGCCTGGCACGCTGTGCCAATTGCGTTCGGCAGCGATTGATGGCAATTGCCATGATCCAGGGGTGCAAAGGCCGATTCGCGTCCCAACCCTTCAGTCCCCGCAAAATGCGAATAAACACTTCCTGGGCCACGTCCTCGGCTTCATGGCGGTCGCGCAGCAAACGGAAACACAGGCTCCACACCAAGCCTTGGAACCGCTCCACCAGCGTTTTCAGGGCGGAAGGCTCATCCAACAGGCAGGCGGCCACCAACTCCGCGTCGGACAATGGGGGCGCCCCCTCTGGGGCGGCGGGGTGCGCGGTTGCATTGGAGGAGAGCAGAGGCGGCATCTTTTCATCCACGGGTTCCATGGCCGGGGCGGCACGTTGGATCATGACCTACACCGAGTCGGCTAAGGATAGCGTTGCTGCACTCTGTATTTCGCTGCAACTTCCCTTAGATTGAACCGGAAAGGATGCTTGACGGCTCCAGTCCATGACGCGATATATTATACTTAAGCATGCAGTGACTCAACCAGACTTCCAACAGAAAGTTGATTGACGCCCCATGCCTTATCTTCGGGTCTTGAAGGGAGCCAAGCACGGCGAACAATATCCATTAACCAAGGATGTCACCGTCATTGGCCGCAACCCTGACTGCGATATTTGGGTCAACCTCGGCGCCGTCAGCCGGGAACACGCGGAAATTCTGCGCATCGATGGCCGTTTTTACGTCAAGGACCTGGGCAGCCGGAATAAGACCTTCGTCAACGATCGGGAAGTCGACCCCAAATCCCCGGTGGTGTTGCATCCCCAGGATCGCTTGCGGATTTGCGATTTTCTCTGCTCCTACGAAGACCCGTCCGTCATGCCCGAAAAAGCGAGCGACGTCGACGACAGCGGCACGATCATGTCCTCGCTCATGGTCCGCAACTCCAATGCCCTCGAAGCCCAGTCCGCCGAGCGGTTGCGCGCCTTGCTGGAGATCAGCAATCGCCTGGGGTCCACCTTGGAGGTGGACAGTCTTTTGCCCATGATCCTGGACCAGTTGATGAACGTGTTCCGCGTGGCGGACCGCTGCTTTTTCGTCATTCGGGAGGATGACAAATTCATTCCCAAGGCGATCAAGACGCGGCGGGAAAAGGACGAAGCATCGGCCCGCTTCAGCAAGACGATCATGGACAAATGCCTGGACGACGGGCATGCCATCCTCTCGGAAGACGCCTTGCACGACGAAGCCTTCGCCATGAGCGCGAGCGTGACGGATTTCCGCATCCGCTCGGTCATGTGCGCCCCGCTGCAAACCAGTTCGGGGGAAACCCTGGGCGTGATCCAGATCGATACCCAGGATCGCATGCGCAAGTTCACGCAGGACGATCTGCAGTTCCTGGTGGCGGTGTGCAATCAATTCGCGGTGGCCATGCAAAACGCCCGCTTCCACGAAGAACAGTTGAGCAGCATGAAGTTCCAGCAGGAAATCGAATTGGCCAAGGAAGTGCAGCAGACCTTCCTGCCCAACCGCGTCCCGGTCCTGGAACAGTATGAATTCTTTGCTCATTACCAGGCGGCGCGGGAGGTGGGCGGCGATTATTTCGGCTTTATTCCCATGCCCCGGCGCCGGCTCGCCATCGCCATCGGCGACGTGGCAGGCAAGGGCATCCCCGCGGCCTTGCTCATGGCGCGCCTCAGCGGCGACGTGCAGTATTCCCTCATCGTCGACGATGAACCCGCCCGCGCCACCCAGCGTCTGAATGAACGACTCCAGGAGGCCGGCATGGTCGATCGCTTCATCACCTTTTGCCTGGCCGTCCTCGATCCGGAAACGCACGTGCTGACCATCGTCAACGCCGGCCACGTGCCGCCCCTGGTTCGCAAGGCCAACGGCGAACTCTTGGAATTGGCCGGCGGCGATTTCAACGGCTTGCCGCTAGGCGTCATGGAAGGCTATGAGTATCAAGCGGTGACCTATCCCCTGCAGGCCGGGGACCAGGTCTTGCTCTGCACCGATGGCATTCTGGACGCCGCCAATCAAGAGCAAGAATCGTTCGGCATGGATCGGCTGAAAACCCATCTCAAGGGGTGGCAACATCAACCGCCCATGATGGGCCAGTTCATTCTCGACCAGGTGATGAGGTTTGCCGACAGCGATGAGCAGTTCGATGACATCACCATGGTCACTTTTGGGCGCACGACGTAAGGACGCTGGCGCAGCAACGGGCGGCTTCGCGATGGCCATCAGGAAGCGGTTCGCCGCCCTGGAGTCGCCTGGCGCGGCCTGCTCATGCGGGAGGAATGGACATCATGAGCGAAGAAACCATCGTTCGACCCGGCTACAAACGGCAAACGCGGACCGACAAGAACACCAAGCGGATGCCGCTTTACAACGTCATTTTGCTCAACGACGACGATCATACGTATGCTTATGTGGTCGAAATGCTCGGCGTGCTCTTCGGCTATGCGCCCGAGAAGTCCTTTATCATGGCGAAGGAAGTGGACACCACGGGCCGGGTCGTCGTGGCCACGCTCCATCTGGAAATGGCGGAATTGAAGCGGGATCAAATCCATGCCTACGGGGCCGACTGGCGGTTGGAACGATCGGCCGGTTCCATGTCCGCCTATTTGGAGGAAGCCCCCAGCTAAACCATGGGTTTCCCCGCGAGGCTGCCTCGCTCCGCCAGTCAAAAAGAAAACGCTCGAGGCCGCGGGGGCATCGAGCGTGGTGTGTTGTTTGCTGGGGTTGCTGGCGCTTTACTTGCTCTCTTCGCGTTTCACGGACTTGATGACGACGTCCTCGACCGGGACATCATTGTGCGACCCAAAGGCCCCCGTTTTGACGCCCTTGATTTTGTCCACGACGTCCATCCCCTCGATGACCTTGCCGAACACGCAATAGCCCACGCCGTCGCCTGCATAGGCCTTGTCGAGCCGGCGATTGTCGACGACGTTGATGAAAAACTGCGCCGTGGCGCTGTTGGGTTCGGATGTGCGGGCCATGGCGATCGTGCCGCGGGCGTTGGAGACATTGTTGTCCGATTCATTCTTGATGGGGTCCCTGGTTTTCTTTTCCTTCATGCCCGGCTGAAAGCCCCCCCCCTGGATCATGAAGCTGCTGATCACACGATGGAAGATGGTGTTGTCGTAATGTTTGTCGTCGACATAGGAAAGGAAGTTCTTGACGGTCAAGGGGGCCTTGTCCGCGAACAGTTCGATCTTGATCGTGCCGTGGCTGGTTTCCATGATCACGATGGGATTCTTGTCGCTATTCACACAACCTCCCGTGCTCGCGCTAAAGAAAAGGGTCAGGCCAATCATACCGATGAAACGCATGGTGGTAACTCCCGTGCTGAAGTGAAGCGTGGAAAGCTTTCCTTAAGGCCATGATAAGCAATTTCATGACCCAAGGCCACAGGGCACGGGGCGTCATTATCAATTGAGTGCGGCGGCCGCGTCAGCCTGCCAACGGGGATTAGGGCAGTTCCAGCAAGGATTGCAGAGCCGAGGCGGCTTTGAAACGCACGCTGGCCTCCTCATCCTTAAGAGCGGCCTGGAGCGCGGGAATGCCCTTGGCCTTGGCCGGCTGGCCGATTTTCACGAGCAGGCCCGGCACCGCCTCGCGAAGGCGAACGTCGGGACTCTGGAGCGCCTTGAGAATGTCGGGCAAGGCTTCCGCGGCTTCGGTGGCCATCTGATTCAAAGCCCAAATAGCTTGATACTTGACGTCTTCATCCCCTTCATGCAGGCATCTGCCGATCGCCTTGGCGGCGGGTTTGCCGTCCTTGCCCAATTGTCCCAGGGCTTGGCAGGCTGCCATGCGGACTCCCAAATCGTTGTCTTCGAGCAAGCGAATCATGGTCTGCAGCGCTTCGGGGTAGGCGATTGGCTTGTGATTGCCGAGCACGCGGACGGCGGCCCAACGAATAAAGCGGTTGGGATCCTTGGATGCCAAGATCAGGCCATCGATCATGACGGCGTCGGCCGCGGACATGTTTTCGAACACGCGCATCGCCGCCATGCGGACTTCCAAGGAAGCGTTCGGGAACTGCGCGGCCAAGACCTGGCGAAAACGGCCGCTCAATTCGATCAGTTTCTTGGCGGCCTCGGAGCCTTGTGGTTCGAATTCACGCTGCCACAGCCGGCCCTGGCTGAACATCGGGTTGCGCATGGCCATTTCCTCGCGCTGGACGCTCAGCTCGAAAATGTGTTCCATGGTATTGAGGATTTCGAGGCGGATTTCCATGTCCGCTTCTTGCAAGAGCGGGATGCAATGGCCAAGGGCATCCTCCAAGCGCAGCACGAATTCGGGCAGAATCTTTTTGAATTGGGCATAGTGATTGGGATCGAAACGGTATTCTTGAGGCAAGCTTTCGATGGTTCGGGCCATGTTGGATAGGGCCTGGCAGGCATGCAAGCGAACCATGCGATCTTGCTTGGTCAACATATCGCTCACCAGCGGCAGGGTTTGCATCAGGTCTTGTGCGTAAAGGTCGAGGACGCGCGACCGCGCCGCGGGGGGAGCCACGTTGCTCTCGCGCAAGTCCTTGATGCGGAGGAAATAAAGCGCGACGGCTTCGGACGTCGCTTCCATGAGCATGGGATCTTGGCTCTCGATGGCCCGTTTCCAATGGGGCAAGGCGTTTTCTGCGGGAGCGCGCATCTTGCCCAGGGTGAGAAGGAGCAGCTTCCGCATGGCCGGATCTTTTTCGTCCAAGCGTTCCGCCAATTCCACCCCCGCATCGCGGAACGCCGTGATCAATTCAACGGGATCAATCGTGGGATCGGATGGCCGGACGGAAGCTTCGCCTAAAAAGGCGAGCGTGGCTTGACGGCCCGCGGCGGATTGCGTGGCGGCTTCCCTGGCTAATTTGCGGACCAATGCCGGGGTAATCGTTTCCGTGATGATTTCCTGACCCATCAATGGCCACGGCAACAGCGCCGCCGCCATCGCACACCACAATGCCAACCCATGCCTGTCCGTCAATCCCCAACGCATGGAAGTCGCGCCTCGTTTCCTTCAGGATGTAGACCTGGCCGTATGGTATATTGTCGTGATTGGCGGCGTGGAATTGCCATTAAAAATTGCCTCCTTTGCCAGTGTTTGACCAGACCTGGTTGTTACGACCGTTCCTAAGCGAACGGTTGCCAGGCTGAGATGAGACGCCTTTTCCGCCCGAAGGCCGCCTCATAGATTGATCGCAAGAGGCATGTTTCATCAGGGGCCGCAGAGGCCCTGACTCAACTTTCCCGAATGATCTCACTTGCAGGTGGCCAGTTCCATGCACAGTTTGCCCTTGGTCGAAGGCAGCGCCGCGACAACGAGTCTGCCATCCGCGACCGCCCGCCGGCTGCCTTCGTGGCTCAAGCGCAACCTGCCGCTGGGCAACGAGGATTTCTTCACCGATCGGCTCATTGCGGACCTGGGGCTGGCGACCGTCTGCGAAAGCGCTCGCTGCCCGAATCGCATGGAATGCTGGAGCCGCCGGACGGCCACCTTCATGATCTTGGGCGACATCTGCACGCGGCCGTGCGGCTTTTGCTCGGTCGCCAAGGGCATTCCCCTGGCCGTGGAGGAAGATGAACCGGACCGGCTGGCCGAGGCGGTGGTTCGCCTGGGGCTGCGCCACGTGGTGATCACGTCGGTGACGCGGGATGATCTGCCGGACGGCGGTGCGAGCCACTTTTACCATTGTCTGTTGGCCGTGAGGCGGCGGGTTCCCTCAGCGACGCTGGAAGTGCTGACCCCCGATTTCATGGGCGACCTGGGGGCCGTCGATCAGGTGCTCAAAGCCCGGCCCCACGTCTTCAATCACAACATGGAGACGGTGCCCCGTTTTTACACCAAGGTGCGCGGCAGGGCCGATTATCAGCGCAGTCTCAATGTGCTCCGGCATGCCAAGCAATCCGCTCCCGACGTGCTCTCCAAAACGGGCCTGATGCTGGGCCTGGGCGAATCGCGCGACGAACTGCTCGACGTCCTGGCCGATCTGCGGGCCATCGACTGCGACGCTTTGACGCTGGGGCAGTATCTGAATCCCTCTTTCAAGCACGTCCAGGTGGCGCGGTATCTGCCTCCCGAGGAATTCGATGAACTGGCGGCCATCGCGCGCCGGATGGGCTTCAAACAGGTGGCCAGCGGTCCGTTTGTCCGGTCCAGTTATCATGCCGAGGAGATGATCCGCCCATGAGCACGGCGGCGCGGAAGGATCAGCGATGAAACAAGGCCTGTTTCTATGTCTGGATGGCGTCGACGGCGCCGGCAAAAGCACCCAATGCCGGTTGCTCGCGGACTGGCTCCGGCAGCAGGGGTTGACCGTGACGACCTGCCGCGACCCAGGCGACACGCCCTTGGGCGAACGCATCCGTTCATTGTTGCTCGATGGCGAATGGCCCATGTCGGAAATCACCGAGTGTTTCCTGTACATGGCCAGCCGTTCGGTGCTGGTCGAGCAGGTGATTCGGCCGGCGCTGCAGCGCGGCGAGATCGTCCTGAGCGATCGCTTCTTGCTGTCCACGGTCGTCTATCAAGGCCATGCGGGCGGCATCCCCCCCGAGACCATCTGGCAGCTCGGCAGCCTGGCGACGCGGCACACCTTTCCCGAATGGACGTTCGTTCTTGATCTTCCCGTCGAAGCAACCCAGCGCCGCAAGCACGGGCAAACCCTGGACCGCATGGAAAGCAAAGGGGCGCTCTTTTTCGAGCAAGTGCGGCAGGGCTTCCTGGCCGAAGCGCGGCAACATCCCGACCGCATGATCCTCATCGATGCCCATGCGTCCGTGGAACAGGTTCAATCACAACTGCGGCGCGAGGTGGAGCGTGTCTTGGACCAACGTTCGCGGTCATGACGAATGGCGAAAACGCTTCCAGCACGTGTGGCAGCGCGGCCGCCTGGCCCATGCCTATCTCTTTGTCGGACCTCAGGGCATCGGCAAGCGGCTCTTCGCCATCGAGCTGGCCAAGGCGCTGACCTGCGAGGCGAGTGCCGCGTTTGACGCCTGTGATCAATGCCCGGCCTGCTTGCAAGTCATGGCCGGAACGCATCCCGACGTGCGGCTGATGAGCCGGCCCGCGGAGAAGCTGGAATTTCCCATCGACTTGATCCGGGAGGTGACGTCCGGGCTGGGCGTGAAGCCGGCGCGGGCGCCGCGGCGCATCGTCATCCTCGACGACGTGGATCAAATGAGCGATGACGCAGCCAACGCCTTCCTCAAATCCCTGGAAGAACCGCCGCCCTTGTCCTTGCTGATCCTCATCGGTCAGACCACGGATCATTTTTTTTCCACCATCGTCTCCCGCTGCCAGGTCATTCGCTTCGACCCGCTGCCGCCGCTGCTGATCGAGGAGTTGCTCCTGCAGGATAAAGCGGTGAGCGGTCCCGGGCAGGCCAAGCAAGTGTCGCAACTGTCCGGCGGGAGCCTCGGCCTGGCGCGCCAACTGGCCGACCCGGACGTCTTCGCCTTCCGGCAAGAGTGGCTCAAGATGTGGAAGCAGCCGCGGTTTGATTCGGTCGCTCTGGCGGCCAAGGTCAATGAGTTTGTCGAGGCGGCTGGCTCCGAGTCGGCCGTCAAGCGGCAGCGCGCCCATCTGGCGCTGCGCTTTCTGGCGGATGAACTGATCCTCGCCCTGCGGGAGGCGGCCGTTCAATCCTCCGATCATCCCTGGTGCCAACGCTGGGGCGTGGAGGTGCTGTTGCGCCTAACCGAAGCGCTGCTCGATGCGGAAAGCCATATTGACCGCCGCGTGCAGCTCGTCCTCTTGCTGGAAGCCTTCACGGATCGCCTGGCGGACTCCGCGGTTCGCTGAAAGTAATGCTCTGGGAAGGTCCACAGCACCACCCCCTTGACGCGGATGGCCAATTACGATCGTGCGGAGACATCCCCATTTGCAGAAGTGTTCACCGCGCTGCATTGGCTCAATTCCCACTGGACAACCAAGGCGAATCATGGTATCGCCGCCGCTTGGATCATGGTTTAAAGCCGATCATGAACGTAACCATCGATCTGGCCGTTGTTTAGGGGATTGGCTATGTGGCGGGCCTTGGGGCTGTTGCTTTTCTTGACCGGTTGCAGCACCGCTCCGATCGCGGATTTCATGGACCATTTTTTCCCCGCCAAGATTGATCCCAATCCGGCTGCGGGCAGTCGGACGCGCGGCGGCGTGTGCGATCCACCCCCGACGGTCATGCCCACCCCTGCGGCGCCGCCTGGAGGAATGCCTCCTGCATTGCCGCCCGATCCCGGCGCAGCTTCGGCGCCCATGATGGGGCCGCCCCCCGGTCCGGCTTTGCCGTCGCCGGAACCGCCGCCGCCTTCGCCGCTGATTCGCTTCTAAATCGATGCGTCTGTCTCAACTTCGCTCGGGCATGACCACGCTCAACATGACTTCGCTCAACTGGAGCGCGAGGTCACGCTGATGCTGGCGCCGCGCTGCCGGAACAGCCTCGTCGCGGCGACGACCCAAATGAAGGTGATCGACCACATGGCCGTTTGATCCATCCACCAGGGCAAGGTTTGCTTCCCCGCGATCAGGTCGGCGATGTGCCGAAACGTGTAGTTCTCAATCAAGGCGAAACGCATGAAGTAGAAGGGCACCAGGAACGTGCCCATGAACATGATCAGGGCCGTGAAGATCAGGTAGATCATGGAGATGGTGTTGATCGTCGTTTGCCGGCGGACCCAGCACAGGGCCACGGTGCCGATGGAAATGTAGCAGATGGAGCCGCTCAAGATGGCGCTCCAGAGCAGGGGCTTGAGCAAGAGCGCGGGCTGATACATGGCCACGACGGCCAGGGAAACCATCAAGCTGCCCAGGGCATAGAAAATGACCTTCGTGCCGATGATCTCGCCGGGCGTGGCGGGGGTGAGCATGAGGGCCAGAAGCACGCGCTTCTCCCGCTCTTCGCCGGTCGAGGTGATGTACAGATTGAACGACATGAGGTAGAAGGCGAAGATGACCAGCCCGGTCACCAGAATGGGAACCCGATCCTCGGAGGCGGAGATGTGCTCGGGATTGCGCGGCTCGCCCCAGTCCTCATCCAAGCGCAACTGATTGTTGCCCAGAAAGGACTGCGTCGTCTGTGCGAACCAGTAGCGATAGGGCAGGACCTCGCTCAGGGCTAATTGCGGGAAGATGAGCCGATAGCGCCAGGGGTCGTTCTTGGCGCCGCTGCCGGGGGGTTGCAATTCGATGGCGAGCGTTCCGCCGGGCAGGTTGTAGCGTTGCCGATTGGCGTTCCAGACGGCTTGCTTGGTCCGGACCTCAATGGGGCCAAGCTGATATTGGCTGGCAAAGGCCTCCTCGGGCGGATGTTGCTCCAGGAACTGCGCCCAGCGCACGGCATGGGGATGGTTCTCATCATAGAGCACCAGGCAGCGGCTGATGAAGCGGGAGGCTTGCCCGGGGAGTTGTCCCAGGCGGGCGCTGATGGAGAGCAGAGCGGACAGGGCCAGCACCGCGCCGATCATCACGAGCAGTCCCCAGTTATACCGGAAACGCAGGACTTCTTTCCAGAGCAGCGTTTCGATGATGCGGCGGCGGAGCATTTAGTTGTATTCCTCCCCGGTCAGCTTCAGGAAGGCTTGGTAAAAATTGAACTCGCGGGTGTGCAGGGTCACGGGGATTTCCGATTCCATGATCTGGGCCAGGCGGCGGCGCGAGGCGTCGTCGGCGAGGTCGATGGCCAGTTTTTCGTGGTGGCCGTCGCGCTCCAGGACGACGTCCACCATCCGCTCGGTGTTGCGGGACTTGAAGGCGATCGGGGAATCGAGGTCGACCAGGCGGCCGTGATTGATGATGGCCACGCGATCGCAGACTTGCTCCACTTCCCCCATGTTGTGCGTCGTCAAAAAGATCGTCGTGCCGGTGCGGGCCAATTCCTGAATGATGCGGCGTATCCGCTCCGTCGAGTGCACGTCCAGGTTGGCGGTCGGTTCGTCGAGAAACAGAATCTCCGGCTCGTGGAGGAGCTCGCGCGCCAGGAGCAGTTTCTTCTTCATGCCCTTGGAGTAGGCGCGCACGGGCAGGTTTTTTTCGCGCAGCAATTCCACCTTCTCCAAGCATTCATCGATGCGCCGCTCGGGAATGTCATAGAGCCGGGCGAAGAGGGACAGGTTTTGCCCGGCGGTGAACTCCTCGAAGTGGTTTTCCGTGTCGGGGACATAGCCAAAGCGGGCCTTGAGCTGGTCGAAGTCGCGATGTAAGTCGTGCCCCAGGATCTCCACGGCGCCGCCGCTGATGGCGACTTGCCGGGTCAAGCAGAGGAAGACGGTGGTCTTGCCCGCGCCATTGGGGCCGAGCAATCCGAACACTTCGCCCCGGTTGACCTCCAAGGAGAGTTGATCCACGGCCGTGAATTGGCGATAACGGATGGTAAGCTGAAGCAGTCGAATCACGGAAGCCATGCGCCGTTCCTTGAACCGAGGGGCATTGGCGACGATGATACCGGTCGGCGGGGTTGGGATCAATCATCAACTCCGGCCCGCCGCGAACGCCGAGCACTAGAACCTGGAGCCATCGATGTCGCTGCCGATCCCCTTGCCTGATGAAGCGTGGACCCATGCTTTCGTAGCGCGGCTCCGTTCGCGGAATCGCTTTTATCAACGAAAACTGCAAGCCTGGCCTCGGGACGGCGCTCGCTGGCGCAACCTGCCCTTCACAACCAAGGAGGAATTGCTCGAGGATCAAAGCCAGGCGCCGCCCTTCGGCACGCTCCATCCCCTGCCCATCACGCAGTACGTCCGGATGCATCAAACGTCCGGCTCGCGGGGCCAGCCGCTGCGGTGGCTGGATACGCGGGAGAGCTGGCTGTGGATGTTGCACTGTTGGCGGATCATCTTCGACATGGCCGGGGTGACGCACCGGGATCGCTTGTTTTTCCCCTTTTCCTTCGGGCCGTTCCTGGGTTTTTGGACGGCGTTCGAAGGCGCTCAGCAGCAGGGGTGGTTTTGCGTGCCCGGCGGCGGCATGACCAGCGTGGCACGGTGGCGCATGATCCTCGACCTGCAAATGACCGTCCTCTGCTGCACGCCGACGTATGCCTGGCGATTGTTGGAGACGGCGCGGGCCGAGGGCATCGACCGCTCCCAGGGGCAAGTCCGCGCCCTCATCCTGGCCGGGGAGCCGGGGGCGTCGATCCCGAGCATGCGGCGGCGGCTTGAAGAGGGCTGGGGAGCCAGGGTCTTCGATCACTATGGGATGACGGAGATCGGGCCCTTGGGGATGGAATGCCAGGCGAACCCCGGCGGGTTCCATTTGCTGGGCAGCGAGTGCATCGTCGAAGTCATCGATCCTGCCACGCTCGAACCCGCCGCCAGCGGCCAGGAAGGCGAATTGATCATCACCAACTTGGGCCGATGGGGCAGCCCCTTGCTGCGCTATCGAACCGGCGACCGCGTCGTGCTCGACTCCGAGCCTTGTCCCTGCGGACGGCGGTGGCCGCGCGTCCGCGGCGGCATTCTGGGACGAACGGACGATCTGGTTTTGATCCGCGGCAATAACGTCTACCCCAGCATGATCGAGGCCATCGTGCAGCAATTCCCGGCCATCGACGATTACCGCGTCATCGTGACCGAAGCCGCAGGCATGACGGACTTGGCCATCGAAATGGAAACCCGCGCGGCAGGGGACGTAGAGCGCGAACTCGCCGAGGCCGTTCGCCATGCGTATCACTTTCGGCCGCGCGTGACCCGCGTCGCTCAGGGAACATTGCCCAAATCAGAGATGAAGTCCCAGCGCTGGATTCGTAGAATTTCAGATAGTTGACCCAGTTCGTTAACGTGTAAAATCAATGACGGCGAAAACCGCTGCCGAACTGCATGAGACGGTCCTTCCCTCATCCCCTTGGCTTGCCATTGGATCACGAACATGAAACCCATCCTGGCTAGTTGGTTGTTGCTTTGTCCCCTGCTCTTAGCCCAGGCCGAGGATTGGCTTCACTGGCGCGGCCCGATGCAAACGGGGGCCAGCCACGACACCGGGTTGCCCGAGCAGTTCGCCGTCGCCGGCACGAACGTGGCGTGGAAGCAGCCCTTTGGCTGCCGGTCGACGCCCATCGTTTCGCGCGGCCGGGTCTACATCATCGGCAGCGTCGGCGAGGGCGTCATGGAGCAGGAAGCCGTGACGTGCTTCGACGCCAAGACCGGCAAGCTGCTGTGGCAGCATCGCTTCAACGTCTTCCTGGCCGACATCGTGACCAATCGCGTGGGCTGGGCCAACATGGCCGCCGATTCGGAAACGGGCAACCTCTACGCCCATGGCGTGCAGGGGTTGTTTTTCTGTTTCGATCCCGACGGCAAAGTGCTCTGGCAAAAGTCCTTGACGGAAGAGTATGGCCGCGTCAGCGGTTATGGCGGCCGCATCACGTCGCCCATTGTGGACGGCCCCTACGTCATCATGAACATGCTCAACGCCAGTTGGGGCGATCACGGCCGCGGCGGGCATCGCTTCCTGGCCATGGACAAGAAGACCGGCGAAATCATCTGGTGGTCGCAGCCGGGCGGCCCGCCGTTGGACACCATCTACTCCGTTCCCGTGGCCCACACCATCAACAACGAACGGCTCATCATCTGCGGCGGCGCCGACGGGTTTGTCCACGCCATCAAGCGCAACACGGGGGAAAAGGTTTGGAGCTATCCCCTGACCAAACGCGGCGTCAACGTCTCGCCCGTCGTCGATGAGGCCAAGGGCTGGGTCTACATTTGCCACAGCGAAGAGAACATGACGGGCAACGTCCAGGGGCTGGCCGTGTGCCTGGATGCCAAGAAAATCACGGACGGCAAACCTGCCGTGGTCTGGGAACGCACCGGCTTGCTCGTCGGCTACGCTTCGCCCTTGCTCCATGATGGCCGGCTGTATCTGTGCGACAACGGCGCGAAGATGTTTTGCCTGGACGCCGCCACGGGCAAGACGCTGTGGGAGCACAAATACGGCCGATCCGCCAAGGGGTCGCCGGTGTGGGCGGATGGCAAAATTTACGTGTGCGAAGTGGGCGCGCGCTGGCATATTCTCAAACCCGGCGACGCGAAATGCGAGACGATCCATTCCGTGCGCTTCACGCGGCCCGATGGTTTGGTGATCGAATGCAATGGCAGTCCCGCCGTCGCGGAGGGGCGGGTTTATCTGACCACCGCCGACGAGATTTATTGTCTGGTGGACGCGAACAAACAACCCAAGGCGGGCGTGTCGCCCATTTCACCGCAACCGAAGGTGGACCTGGGCGATTCGACGCCGCACCTGGCCATGGTCGAACCCGTGGACGTCACGCTGCATCCCGGCGCCAAGCAGACCTTCCAGGTGGCCATCTACAACGCGCAAGGGTACAAGATTCCGGGAGTCGCGGGAACCTTTCAGGTTTCCTGGTCGTTGCCGACGACGCCTCCGCCGCCCGGGTCGCCGCCCAACATGGCTCCGATCCCCGCCCTCAAGGGCGCGATCAATGAGCAGGGGGAGCTGCACGTGCCCGCGGACGTGGCCGCACAGAGCGGTGTCGTGCTCGCCCAAATCAAGATGGGCGATCGGCAATTCGCCGCCAAGGCCCGCGTCCGCGTCGCTCCGACGCTGCCCTATGAGCAGGATTTCAGTCAAATCGAACTGGGCCGCATCCCCACCGGCTGGATCAACCTGGCCGGCAAGTTCCAGGTCGTGGCGTTGCCGGAAGGCGGCCAGGCGTTGAAAAAGCTGGCCAATAATCCCAACCCGCTCTTGTGCCGCGCTTTCGCTTACATTACGCAGCCCGACGCCGCGGAGTACACGATCCAGGGCGACCTCATGGGCTCGGAGCGCAAGGAGCCGAATGCCACCTTCCTGCCCGACATGGGCATCGTCAATTGCCGTTACGTGTTGTGCCTGGACGGCGGCAAGCAGAAACTCTGGCTCCGGTCCTGGGAAGCCAATCGGCGGATCGACAAGACCATCGACTTTGCCTGGCGAGCCGGCGCCTGGTACACGTTCAAGCTCCATGTGACCCAGGAAGGCGACAAGGCCAAGGTCCAGGGCAAAGTGTGGGAGCGCGGCCAGCCCGAACCCAGCCAATGGACGGTGGAGTTCGAAGACCCGTGCCCCAATCGCCATGGCAGTCCCGCCTTGTATGCCTATGCCACGGGGGTTCCCGCGGATGGCAAGGGCGCGGGAGCGGAAGTGTTCTATCAGAATGTCAAAGTGATCCCCAACAAAAAATGACCTCTGCTAGCGGCATGAAACGACGGGCGCCTTGCTGTCGAAAGGACGGATATATGCAATCACCATCGCGGGTTCAAAGAATGCTGGCGGTCATGGGCGGCGGCCTCGTGGTCCTGGGATTGGCTTGGCTGACCTTGCCAACCGAGGAGCCTGCTCAAGACCGCGGATCGACTGCCACCCGAAACGGGGAAAACCGCTTCGCCTCCAGCGATCGCCTTCGCCCCGTGACGCTGGACAGCCGCACCTGGCCGATGTTCGGCGGCAACTATAGCCGCAACATGGTCAATGAATTCGAAAAGAACTTGCCCGCTTCCGTGGACGTGGAGAACAACGAAAACATCAAATGGTTCGTGGAACTAGGCTCCCAATCTTATGGCAATCCCGTGATCGCCTCGGGCAAGATTTTCGTCGGCACCAACAACAACACGCCCCGCAACGAAAAATACAAAGGCGACAAGGGCGTGATCATGTGCTTCCGCGAAGCGGATGGCAAGTTCCTTTGGCAAGCCGTGCACGATAAGTTGGAATCGGGCCGGGTCAACGATTGGCCGGAGCAGGGGGTTTGCTCTTCGCCTTACGTCGAGGGCAACCGCCTGTATTACGTCAGCAATCGCTGCGAGATCATCTGTGCCGACACCGAGGGCTTGTACGACGGCCGCCAGGGCATCGAGGACCCCAAGCACAACGATCCGACGGACCCCGACATCATCTGGAAGTTCGACATGATGAAGGAGTTGGGGGTCTTCCCGCACAATCTGGCCGTGTGTTCGCCCATCATCGTCGGCGACCTGGTGTTCGTGCTGACGGGCAACGGCCACGATGAATCGCACGAAAACATCCCCGCGCCGCGCGCGCCGAGCTTCATCGCCGTCAATAAGCACACGGGCCAGGCGGTCTGGACGAATAATGCGCCCGGCACGAGCGTGCTGCATGGGCAATGGTCCAATCCCGCCTATGCGGAAATTCAGGGCGTGCCGATGGTCATCTTCGCCGGGGGCGACGGCTGGGTGCGGGCCTTCGATCCGCCCACGGGCAAAGAATTGTGGCGCTTCGATTGCAATCCCAAGTCCGCCGTCTACAGGCTGGGCGGCAAGGGCACCCGCAACTACATCATCTCCACCCCCGTCGTCTACAACCAGCGCGTCTACATCAACACCGGCCAGGATCCCGAACATGGCGACGGCGTCGGCCACCTTTGGTGCATTGATCCCGCCAAGCGCGGGGACATTTCGCCGCGCGAGGATAATTTCGATCCCAAGCATCCCGTCAACAAGGACGCCGGCTTCATCTGGCACGTCGGCGGGTCGAATGCTCAGGGCGAACTGATCTGGCACCGCAGCCTGTCGACCTGCGCCATCCGCAACGATCTGGTCTACATCTGCAATCTGCCGGGCTTCATCGCTTGCTTCGATGCCAATACGGGCCAGAAGCATTGGGAATACGACACGCTCTCCAACATCTGGGGTTCCTGCTACGTCGTGGACGGCAAGGTGTACGTCGGCACCGAGGAGGGCGATCTGCTCGTCTTCCAGGAAGGCAAGGAAATGAAGCTGCTCGGCAAATATGACATGAAGGCGGCCGTCTTCAGCACCCCGGTGGCGGCCAACGGCGTGTTGTACGTCATGACCAAGAATCGGCTATACGCCCTGCAGCAAAAGTGATTCCGCGAGGCGGCCATGAGCGACTCCCTGCTTGATCTCAAGCTGCAAAACCTGGCCCGGCAGTTGCGCGATCTGGAAGCCAAGGCCGACTTGCTGCGGCAGGTCGAGCAAGATTGCTCGCAAGGCGAAGAGCTGCTCAAACCGCTCCGCTGGTCCGCCAAGCAAGCGGAGCAAGCCTATGTCGAAGCCGAACAAAATCCCGGATGGTTTGGGATATTCGGCTACTCGCGGCAGGAGATCGAGGATCGGCATGCTCAGGCCGTCGCCGCCCGCGAAGCTTACGATGCGGCGAAGAGCAAGCTCAAGTCCCTCTTCGAGGAGCGCGATCATTTGCGCGCGGCGACCGAACGGCTGCCCGAGGTCCGCCGCGAGTATGAACAAGGCCTGCAAGATCGGGCTGCGAAGCGGCTTCCCGGGGGAGCGGAGGAATTCGAACGCCGCCATCCGGAATGGCAGGTCGAGTCGGCGGCCGTGGCGGAACTGCAAGGCCTGGTCGAGCGGTGTCAGAAGCAACTGAAAGCGTGCATGATTTTGGCCACCCGCTCCGATCGCTCCTTGCTGTTCACGATGCGCAAGGAATTGATCGATCTGCAGCAAGTGTGGGAACAATGGTTCGCGGCCTTGAAGGCGCTTCCCGAAACCTGCCCGATGGAATCGCGGCTGGAGCCAAATCAGCTCAAGGACATCCAACTGTTTGGCACGCTTGTTCCGCAAGGCGATCTGGTCTCGGCGCATCAACAGTATCGCTCGGAACTGGAATTCGTCCGCATTCGCCTGGAGCATGCCGAGAAGCGGCTGCACCAACAAGCGGCGCTGCTGCAAGCCAAGCGCACGGCCCTGGAGCAGCAAAAACTGGGCTGGCTGGCCGAGCTCCCGCCCGATGCTGCCAAGCCGGAAGCCCAGGCAGCCTGTCCTTATGAAGCGACCGCTCCTTAAGCGCTCGCCGCTTCGACATCGACCTGGCCGAAACCTGAACCAACCCGCATCCCTTAACCCTCAGCCATGGAAGCCGCCATGCCAATCACTGAGCAACAAGCACGCGAACAACTGGATGCCCACATTCGCGACATGGTCGCCTGGCATTTTGATCCGGAGACGGGAACGCCCTTTTGGCTGGAGCGCGTGCAGCAAATGGGCTTCGATCCGCGCAAGGAAGTGCATGGCTATCAGGACCTCAAGAAATTCGGCGAGTTCGAGGATGAATGGCTGCGCGGCGGGCCGCTGCAGCGGTGGATCCCCCGCGGCCTGGCGGGAAAGCCCATCTACGTCTTCGAGACCGGCGGCACGACGGGCATTCCCAAGAGCCGGATCAATCACGAAGACTTTCGCATCGACTACTCGCTTTTCAGCGAAACCTTGCCCGATGAGTATTTCCCCAAGGGGGCCAATTGGCTCATGCTCGGCCCCTCGGGTCCGCGCCGCCTCCGCCTGGCCGTTGAGCATCTGTGCCAATTTCGCGGCGGCATCTGCTTTTGCGTCGACCTCGATCCGCGCTGGGTGATCAAGCTAATCAAGAAGGGCTGGATGGAGCATCTCGAGGCCTACAAACAACACGTCATCGAGCAAGGCCTGACGATTCTGGAGGCGGGGCATGACATCCAATGCCTGTTCACCACGCCCAAGCTGCTGGAAGCCTTTGCCCTGGCCCTCGAAAAGCAAGGAAAGACCATCCGTTCGGCGGGCATCAAGGGCGTCTTCTCGGGAGGCACGGAATTCACGCCGCAGTTCACGCGCTTTGCCGTCGAGGAGCTGCTCGATGGGGCCTATATGACGCCCACCTATGGCAACACGCTCATGGGCCTGGCGGCGTCGAAGCCCGTGGGTCCCGAAGATGGCTACAAGATCAGCTACTATGCGCCGCAGCCGCGGGCCGTCATCGAGGTCGTCGACTTCGACGATCATGAAAAGGTGGTGGAGTATGGCCAGACGGGCCGCGTGCTCCTGTCGACTTTCACCAAGGAATTCTTCATGCCGCGTTTCCCGGAGCGGGATGAAGGCGAGCGCGAGCCGCCCTATGAAAAATATCCATGGGACGGCGTTAGCGGCGTGCGGCCCTATCGGGGTTTTGCGTCGACCACCACGGTGGGCGTCTATTGATCAGACCGCTGATTTCGAAGCTCAGCTTCCACAGCTTCCCCCTTTCACAAACCCATCGAGTAACCTCCATGCTGCACCTGCCGATCCTGCGTTGGGGCGATGTCTACAAAAGTCTGGACGTGGACACGCTGACTCATTTCATGACGGGCCAGGCCGTGGCGGAAATGAGCCGGGCCAACGGCGCGATGGTGCAGCGGGACATGCGGCACGCCCACAAGGCCCGCCAGGCGCTGCGCGACCTGCCCATGGACGACCTGCTGGCCAAAATGCACCAGGCCGCCGACCTTTACCTTACGGCAACGCTCAACCTGGGCGACCAAGCCCAGTCGCCGGAGGATTTTGTCAAAATCCAATCCGCGACCACGGGGCTGCCCGAAAATATGTGCCGGGCCAACATGAAGAAGAACCACTTCGTGCTGCAAAACATGCCGTCCATTCTCGACGCCCTGACGCGCGGCCTGGACCTCAATATCATCCGCAAGGGATTCGGCACGGAGCCGCGCGGCGTGCCCCTAAGCTATCAGGCCCAATCGCCGATCCTGGGCATGGTCCTGCCCAACAACTCGCCTGGCGTCCACACGCTCTGGCTGCCGGCGCTGGCCCTGCAGATCGGGCTGCTCATCAAGCCCGGCTCCGCGGAACCCTGGACGCCGTTTCGCTTGATCCACGCCTTTCTCCAGGCGGGTCTCCCCAAGGCGGCCTTCGGCTTTTATCCCGGCGGCCATGACGTCGGTGCCGCGGTCTTGGCGGCCAGTCAGCGCAGCCTCGTCTTCGGTGGCGAAGCCACCGTGCAGCAGTATCACGGCAATCCCAAAGTCCAGGTGCATGGTCCGGGCTGGAGCAAAATACTTCTCGGACAGGACGAAGTCGATCACTGGGAAAAATACCTCGACGTGATGGTGGAAAGCGTGCTGCTCAACAGCGGCCGAAGCTGCATCAACACCTCGGCGATTTACACGCCGCGGCATGGCCGGGCCATCGCCCAAGCCCTGGCGGAGCGGCTCGGACCGATCCAGCCGACCCCGCCGGACGATCCCGAGGCCAAACTGGCCGCCTTCACCACCCCCAGCCTGGCGGAAGCCATCAACCAGGAAATTGATGGGGACGTGAAAGCCCAAGGCGTGACCGATGCCACGGCCCAGTTTGGTCCGCGCTTGGTCAAGCACGAACGCTGCGCCTATCTGCGGCCCACCGTGATCCATGCCGCGTCGCCCGAACCGGCCGTCGTCCGGAGAGAGTATCTGTTTCCCTTTGTCACGGTCGTGGATTGCCCCCAGGAAAAAATCGTCCAGGCCATCGGTCCCACGCTCATCGCCACCGCCATCACTCGGGACCCCGCCTGGCAGCGAGAACTGCTGGACGCGGTCCACATCGATCGGCTCAACCTGGGGCCTATCCCCACGACCCGGCTCAATTGGCGGCAGCCCCACGAGGGCAATATCGTCGAGTTTCTCTATCGTTCCCGCGCCTTCCAGTTTGAACCCGATGCCTTGCGATTATAAAGTAACAAGACGCTCCGGGCCGTGGTGCACGGCGGCCGCTGGAGCCGCGAGCGCGGCGCGACCCGCGATGGCGCCCGGAATGGCCGCGGCCCGTCCCCTTTCAGGTCGATCATGCAGGAATGGATGAAACAGTTTGACTATCAACCGCTGACGCGAGTCCTGTTCGGCTCGGGGATGCTCGACCGCTTGGGCGAGGTCGTGGCCTCTTTGGGGGGCAAAACGGTTTTGCTGGTGACCGACCCGGGACTGGAAGCCGTGGGCCATCCGCAGCGAGCCATGAACGCCTTGCAAACGGCAGGCTGCCGGGTGGTCGTGTTTGACGACGTGGAGGAGAACCCCACGACGCGCCACGTGGAGACGGGAGTCGCCGCGGCGCGGCAAGGCAGCGTCGATTTTATTGTGGCCGTAGGCGGCGGTTCCGCGATGGACTGCGCCAAGGGCATCAACTTCATCCTGACCAATGGCGGCAAGATGAAGGATTACTGGGGCGTGGGCAAGGCCCGCCAGCCGATGCTGCCTTCGGTGGGCGTTCCCACCACGGCGGGCACGGGCAGCGAGGCCCAGTCCTTTGCCCTCATTCGCGATCCCGAATCCCACATGAAAATGGCCTGCGGCGATCGCAAGGCCACCTTTCGAGCGGCGATCCTCGACCCGGAGCTGACGCTGACCCAACCGCCGCGCGTCACCGCCCTCACCGGCATGGATGCCATTTCCCACGCCCTTGAATCCTACGTCACCTCCAAGCGCAACAGTCTTTCGCAGATGTTCGCTCGCGAGGCCTGGCGGCTCCTGCATCAATCGTTTGAAACGGTGCTGCGCGAGCCAAACCATCTCGCGGCGCGCGCCGCCATGCAGTGGGGGGCGCATCTGGCGGGTCTGGCCATTGAAAATTCCATGCTCGGCGCCACGCACGCCTTGGCCAATCCGCTCTCCGCCCATTATGGCATGGTCCATGGCCAGGCGATCGGCATGATGCTGCCGCACGTGATTCGGTACAACGCTGCCGCGGTCGAGCCGCTGTATGCCGAGTTGGCCGACGCCGTCGGTTTGGGCGTGGAGGAAGAGCCGACCGGGGCGGGGCGCTTGGCGGATCGCATCGCCGCGTTGGCCCGCGCCGCCGACTTGCCCCAACATCTCTCCACTTGCGGCGTGAGCCAGGGGATGCTCTCCGTTCTGGCGGAAGAGGCCTCCCAGCAATGGACCGGGACCTTCAACCCGCGCCCCGTGGGATATAATGAATTGCTGGAGTTGTATCAGCAAGCCTTTGGTCCGATGGCCGAGTAACGTTCGCCACCCGGCTTGCACGTTCCTTTTCACCTGCCCGACGAGATTCCGACCATGAAGCAGTGTTGGCTGATGGGGGGATTCTTGATTTTGACCGGCCTGCTCCATGGGGAGGATTGGCCGACCTTCCGCGGCAACGCCTTGCAGAACGGCGTGGTCAAGGGCAGCTTGCCGACCGAGCCGGCGCTGCTGTGGAAGTATGAAACCAAGGACAGCTTCGATGGGGCCGCGGCGATCGTGGGCGACGACGTGTTTATCGCTTCTGCCGAAGGCTGGGTTTTTTGCCTGGCCCTGGCCGATGGTCAATTGAAATGGAAGTATGAAGCCAGCGCGGGGTTCAAGGCCTCTCCCGCCGTGGCGAAGGGGGTGGTGATCATCGGCGACGGGGCCGGCGACATTCACGCCATCGACGCCAAAACCGGGACGCGGCGCTGGCTGGTGAAGACCGGCGGCGAAATCGTCTCGTCCGCCAACGTGCTGGAGGATCGCGTCTTCATCGGCTCCTACGACGCCATTTTTTATTGCCTTGACATCGAAACGGGGAAGGTCGTTTGGCAGGTCACGACGGAAGGCCCGATCAATGCATCCCCCGCGCTGGTCCAGGATCGCACCTTCGTGGCGGGCTGCGATGGCCAGTTGCGCATCCTCGCCATTCAGGACGGCAAACAGTTGGCCGCCTTCGATGAACTGGGGCAGGCGGGGGCTTCCGTGGCCGTGGATGACGAAGCTGTCTTCGTCGGCAATATGGACCGCTCCTTCTTTGCCATCGATTGGAAAACGGCCAAGCGGCTGTGGGAGTTCACGCCGCCCCGGCCCATGCCGTTTTATTCCTCCCCCGCCGTGGCGGAAGGGATCGTCGTCACCGGCTGCCGCGACCGCAAAATCTACGCCCTGGAAGCCAAGACCGGCAAGCTGCTCTGGCAGTTTCAAACCCGCGGCCGGGTGGATGGTTCGCCGGTGATCGTGGGGCAGCGCGTCTTCTGCGGCTCCGCGGACGGCCATTTGTATGCCTTGAATCTGAAGACGGGCCAGCGCGAGTGGCAAGCGGCCTTGGGCAGCGCCGTGGCCGGCTCCCCCGCCGTGGCTCGTGATCGGTTGGTCATCGGCACCACCGATGGCATCGTTTTCTGTTATGGGAGGGCCGCCAAATGACGCTGTCCCTGCCGACCACGCCGCCGCGCGAAGCCGCTCCTGCATTCGATCAGGAAAAGACCGGCCTGGGCAATTACTTCATCGCCAACTACCCGCCCTTTTCGTTTTGGACCAAGGAAGCCCTGCCCGAGGCGCTGGCCGTGTTGCAGTGCCCGCCTAAGCCGGACGTGCGGCTGGGGCTGTATTTGCACATTCCCTTTTGCCGCAAGCGCTGCAAATTCTGCTACTTTCGGGTCTACACGGACAAGAATGCCCGAGAGGTGGAGACCTACCTGAACGCCCTGCTCAAGGAAGTGGAGCTGTACAGCCAAGCGCCTCTGATCGCGGGCCGCCCCTTGGATTTCGTCTATTTCGGCGGGGGCACGCCTTCCTATTTGAGCGCGGCACAGTTGCACGAACTGTTTGACGGCGTCAAGCGGCGCTTGCGCTGGGAGCAGCCCCGCGAGGTGACCTTCGAAGCCGAACCGGGCACGGTGCAACGGGAAAAGCTGGTCGCCTTGAAGGAGCTTGGCGTCACGCGCTTGAGTTTGGGCGTGGAGAATTTCAGCGACCGCATCCTCGAAGAGAATGGCCGGGCCCATCGCTCGCCGGAAATTTTCCGCGTCTATGAATGGGCCAGGGAGATTGGCTTCGCCCAAATCAACGTCGATCTCATCGCCGGGATGGTCGGCGAGACCTGGGAGAATTGGCGCGACTGCATCCGCAAGACCGCCGATCTGCAACCGGACAGCATCACTATCTACCAAATGGAACTGCCGTTCAACACGGTCTATTCGAAGGAAATGCTGCAAGCCGGCCAGGGGACTCACGAGGGGATCGCCAGTTGGCCGACCAAGCGCGCCTGGGTGGCCTACGCGTATGAAACCTTGATCCCGCTCGGCTACGATGTCTCCAGCGGCTATACGCTAGTCCGCCGCTCCTCCCAGGCGAAGTTCATCTACCGCGATGAGCTGTGGCATGGCGCGGACCTGATCGGCACGGGCGTGGCTTCCTTCGGCCATTTGCAGGGCGTGCACGTCCAGAACGTCGATCAATGGGATGTCTACTTGCAAAGACTGGACGAAGGACAATGGCCCCTCAACCGCGCCTTCAGGATGGACGCGGAGGATGCCTTGATCCGGGAGATGATTTTGCAACTGAAGACCGGCTCCTTGGATTTGGACTACTTTCAGCAAAAATATCAAACCGCGGTGGCGGATCGTTTTCGGGAGGCATGGTCTCATCTCGAAGCCGAACGCTGCCTCGAAAGAGCACCAGACCGGTATCGACTGACCCGCGAGGGGCTGATGCAGGTGGATCGGTTGCTGCCGCGCTTCTTTGCGGAAAAGTACCAGACGACGCGGTATACTTGACCCCATGAGCGAAGCGTTGCTTCAGGAAATCTTGGCCTACAGCCTCATTGCCTTGGCCTTGGCCTACGTGGTCTGGCGCGGAGCGCGGCTGCTCCGCAGCGAGGGCGGATGCGGCGGCGGTTGTGGCTGCTCTTCGGACCGGAGCGACGGCGGAAAAGTCGAGGCTGCGGACCGGATTCCCCTCGATGCGCTGATGGCTCGGTGGCCCAAACCGTCGGATTCAAGGTCCGAACCGCAACAACTTGCCGAGGAACCGGCCAGCGATTAGAATGTGACTCGATTCCGCGGGATTGGTATATCGGCTGTGCCCAGCCTTCCCAAGGCTGTGAGACGGGTTCGACTCCCGTATCCCGCTTTCCCTTCCTTGACGTAGTCCTCCATGCCGAGTTCATGTACTTGCGTTACCCAACGCCACACCCGATCAGTTGGTGATAGGTACGAAAAGCCAGCACTAACGTTGGCAGGTCGTTTGTCCCACTCATGTACAGGCAAAGCAAATTAGTCTTGTCTAATTAACATATTAGGTTAAACTAAATATGCTGTTTGTGTCTTCTTCCGACTCGTTGGAATAAAGAAAATGCGACGACGTTCGCTTTTTTTGGTCATTGCCACAGTGTTGATGACGGGCGGGTGTCAGAAAGATTCGAATCATGAATCTTCTGCAGGGAATGGCCCAACGGAGATCAAGATTCACAAAATCTATCAGGGGCCGTATCCCATCAAGGTCGTCTGCACGACGGGGATGGTGGCGGACCTGGTTCGGCACGTGGGCCAAAAGCACGTTCGGGTGAAGCAACTCATGGGGGCAGGCGTTGATCCCCATTTATACAAAGCCTCGCCCGGCGACGTTCGGCAACTGCATGACGCGGATCTGGTCTTCTATTCGGGGCGGCATCTCGAAGGAAAGATGACGGAAATCTTTGCCAGCCTCGCCCGGAAAAAGCCGACGTTTGCCGTCACGGCCAAAATGCACGATGACCGGATGATGCAGGACGAGGATGGCGAGCACGATCCGCATCTATGGTTTGACGTGGCCTTGTGGAGCCAAGGGATCGATCTGATCCTGGACGTCTTGGTGCAATTCGATCCCTCTCACCAAGCGGAGTACGAGGCCAATGCCGCCGCCTACCGCAAGACGTTGGCGGAATTACACGACTACGCCAAGACGCAAATGGCCAGGATACCCAAGGATCGCCGCGTGCTCGTCACCGCGCATGACGCCTTTCGCTATTTTGGAAGGGCCTACGACGTCGAAGTGCGGGGCATTCAGGGGATCAGCACGGAAAGCGAAGCGGGGGTGCGCGAGATCAATGCCCTGGTGGAGCTGCTGTGCAGCCGCCGGATCAAAGCGGTCTTTGTCGAGACGAGCGTTTCGGAAAAGAATGTCCGGGCGCTGATCGAGGGTTGCCAGGCTCGCGGCCATCGCGTGGTCGTGGGGGGTGAACTGTATTCGGATGCCATGGGCGAGGAAGGCACTCCCGCGGGGACCTACCCGGGTATGATCCAGCACAATGTCGATACGATCGTGAAAGCACTGCAATGAACTCGCCGCTTATTTCTGCCAAGGCAGCCGAGGAGCCGAGCGTTTCCTCGTCGACCGCGGTTCCGATCTTGGATATCCACGATCTCACCGTGGCCTATCACAACAAGCCCGTCTTGTGGGACGTGGACGCGACGATCCAGGAGCCGAGCCTCATCGGCATCGTGGGGCCGAATGGCGCCGGCAAGAGCACGCTTATCAAGGCGGTCCTGGGGCTGTTGCCGATCACCAGCGGCTCGGTCGCGCTCTTCGGCCAATCGATCAAGCAGGTCCGCGGCCGCATCGGCTATGTGCCGCAGCGCGAAAGCGTGGATTGGGATTTCCCGGTCAACGTCCGCGACGTGGTGCTCATGGGGACGTATGGCCAACTGGGCTGGTTTCGCCGGCCTGGCCGGGCGGAAAAGGAATGGGCGATGCACTGCCTGGAGAAGGTGGGCCTGGCCGAAATGGCCAAGCAGCAGATCGGCCAACTCTCGGGGGGGCAGCAGCAGCGCACCTTTCTAGCTCGAGCGCTGGCCCAGCGGGCGGACCTGTACTTCATGGATGAACCGATGGCGGGCGTCGATGCCGCGACGGAAGCCACGATCTTCCACCTCCTGCAAGAGCTGCGCGACCAAGGCAAGACGGTCCTCGTCGTCCATCATGACTTGCGCACCGTGCCGCTCTATTTCGATCAAGTGATGCTCCTCAACATGCGGCTCGTGGCCTATGGCCCGACGGCAACGACGTTCACCCCCGACCTGTTGTACAAAACCTATGGCGGCCGGCTCGCCATTCTGGACCTGGCCGCGGAGGCGGTGCAAGCCCGGGAGCGTTCGGCATGATGACCTACAATACGGCCATCGTGCTCATGGGCACGGCCATGCTCTCCGCCCTGGCGGGATTGGTGGGCTGCTTTGCCGTGCTCCGCCGTCATGCCTTGATGGGCGACGCGCTGGCCCATGCCGCGCTGCCGGGCTTGTGCCTGGCCTATTTGTTTCTGGGCGAACGCAGCCTCCCCGCCATGCTGCTGGGGGCGCTGCTGAGCGGCTGGCTGGGCGTGCTCTGCGTTCAAGGCCTGTGCGCCGGCACCCGCATCAAGCAAGACGCGGCGGTCGGCATCGTGCTCAGCGTGTTTTTCGGCGCGGGCATTGTGCTGAGCCAGATGATTCAACAAACGCCTTCAGGCGGCAAGGCGGGGTTGGACTCGTTCATCTTCGGCAAGACGGCTGGAATGATCGCCCTCGACGTCTACCTCATCGCAGGGATCGCCTTCGCGGCCTTGCTGCTGCTCCTGCTGGGTTACAAGGAATTCAAGCTGGTGACCTTCGATCCCGATTTCGCCCGCATCCAAGGATGGCCGGCGGGAGCGCTGGATTTGACTCTGAAGGCGCTCCTGGGGCTGACCGTCGTCATCGGCTTGCCGACGGTGGGGGTCGTGATGATCGCGGCCCTGTTGATCCTGCCCTGCGTCACCATGCGCTTTTGGACCGATCAATTTCGCTCCTTGCTCATCGGCTCCGCCTTGTTCGGTTCGTCCATGGGCTTGTTGGGCACGTGGATCAGCTCCACCGTGGAGAAAATGCCCACGGGGCCGTGCATCATCCTGGTGGGGACGTTGCTGTTTCTCGCCTCGGCGCTGGTTGCACCGCGCCGCGGCTGGTTGGCTCGATGGCGGATGGCGAATCAGGCCAGGCTGCACACCTCCCTTGCGCCGCCGGGAGGGGTTCCATGAACGTGCACGACGCCTGGACGATCCTCATTGCCTGTGCCTGCAACTTGGCCTGCGGCCTTCTGGGCTGCTTCCTCCTCCTGCGGCGGATGAGCCTTATCGGCGATGCAATCAGCCATGCCGTGCTCCCGGGGTTGGCCGTGGCTTTTCTGCTTTCGGGCCAGCGGCATGGGTGGCCGATCTTCGCGGCTGCCGTGGCCATGAGTCTGATCACCACGATGCTGATTCAGTGGGTCCATCGCGGGGCCAAGGTTCCCGAGGACGCCAGCATCGGCATTGTGTTCTCCGCGCTGTTCGCCCTGGGGGTCATCCTCATCACGCGCATCGCGGCCCAGGTGGATTTGGATCCGCAGTGCGTGCTCTACGGGGTCTTGGAAGTGGCCAGCCTCGACACGGTGCCCATCGGTTCCTGGGAAGTGCCCCGGGTCATGTTGACCCTTGCCGCGGCCCTCGGGATCACCCTCCTGTTCATCCTCTTGCTGTGGAAGGAACTGAAGATCACGTCGTTCGACCCGGCCCTGGCCACGGCCCTGGGCATTCCCGCGGGGCTGATGCAATACTTGCTCATGGCGATGGTGGGCACGGTCACGGTGGCTTCCTTCGAGGCGGTCGGTTCGATCCTGGTCATTGCCATGCTGATCGTCCCCGCTGCCGCGGCCCATCTGCTCACGGATCGCTTGCCGATGATGCTGATCCTGGCCGGCGCGGTGGGCGTGAGCACGGCCGTGCTCGGCTACGCCGGCGCCGTCTGGCTGAATACGAGCACGGCGGGGATGATGGCGGTTGTCGTCGGGATGCAGTTGGCCCTGGCCGTGGCCTTTTCGCCGCAGCAGGGGATCGCGGCCAAATGGTGGCGGCGGCGGCGGCTGGCCCAGCGCATTGCCGAGGAAGACGTCCTGGGATGGTTCTATCGGCAGGAAGAGAAAACCGGCGCTGTCGAGCGGAGCATGGAGGAGATCGCGAAGGAAGCTGCCTTGGCGCGGGCTGATCTCGGCTCCATCCTCAAGCGGCTGAAGAAGGCGGGGCATCTGGAAGCGATGGCGCCAGACCGAATGAGCCTCTCCAATCAAGGTCGGCAAGCGGCCCTTTCCGTCATCCGCGCCCATCGGCTTTGGGAATCGTTTCTGGGCGAACATCTCCACTTGCCCGCGGATCATTTGCACGCCCCGGCCGAGCGGATGGAGCATTATGTCGGTCCGAAGCTGCAACAAGCCATCGCCCATCAATTGGCCAATCAACAACTCGACCCTCAGGGCAAACCCATCCCCGGGTTGCCCCCGCCGTCTGCCGAACCCGGCCCTTAGGCATCAGGGATTGGCGTCAAAGATGGGGCCGCTTGGCCAAGGCTTGTTCGATGATCGCGACGGCTTGCCGGCGCTCATCGCCCTCCAGAATTAGCCGGGGGGGACGGACCTGCTCGTGCCCCTTGCCCGCCATTTGCTGAACGAGCTTGATGAGTTGAACGAATTTCGGTCCGGTATCCAGGCGGAGCAGGGGCAGGAACCAGCGATAGAGTTCGAGGGCTTCCTTCATGCGCCCCTTGGCGGCCAGGTCGAAGAGTTTGACCGACTCTTGCGGCAGGGCATTGACCAGCCCCGCGATCCAGCCGACCGCGCCGGCCTGGATGCCTTCCACGACGACGTCGTCCAGGCCGACAAAGACGGCGAGCCGATGGGGCATCAAGGCCAGGATGGCCGTGACGCGGCGGATGTCGCCGCTGGATTCCTTGACGGCATGCAGATGGGGAAACTCATCGGCCAACTCGGCGATCTGTTCGGGCAGAAAATCGGTGCGGTAGGCGATGGGATTGTTGTACAGCATCGCGGAGAGCGGCGTGGCCTTGAGCACGGCCGCGACGTGCGCCTTCATTTCGCGCCAATCCGTGCTGTAGACGTAGGGCGGCAAGACCATCAATCCCTTGCAGCCCGCGTCGCTGGCCATGCGGGCCAGCTCCACGGCTTCATGCGTGGAGAGGGCCGAGATGCCCGCCACGACCGGCACCCGCTGACCCGCCGCTTTCACGCACGTCTCCAGGATGGCCTTCTTTTCCGGCGCGCTCAGCGTGGCCCCCTCGCCCAGCGAGCCAAGGGCGACGATGCCGGTGCAGCCCGCTTCGGCCAGCCAGGAAACGTGGCTGCGCAGCGCGGCATGATCGACGGCTAAATCAGTTTGAAAGGGCGTTGTGATCGCGGGCATCACTCCCTGCCAACGCATGCTGTACTCCTTCGGTTTGAGTGGAGGCTAAAAGGGAATCGACGCAAACAGGCAGGATCGGCGGGCGGATCGATTCGTGCCGCCAACCGAAAATGGCTTCCACGGCCGGCCCACACACTCGGCCCTGGCACGGCCCCATGCCGCAGCGGGTTTGCAGCTTGGCCGAGCGCCAGTTTTCATGATCCTTAAGCTGTCCCAGCGTCACGTCCTCGCAGCGGCAGAGGATCGTCGGCTCTTGGGCCAATTGACGCACCTCGGGGCGCAGCGTGAAGGCGGCTTCCAGCCGAGCGGCAAAGCGGCGCCAGCGTTTTCGCTCGGGCAGCAGACGCCGGGCTTGATCCAACTGGCCGGCGGCCGCGTATCCCGCCATCTGTCCCTCGATCAGAGCGCAGTCGACGCCGCCGATCCCCAGCGGTTCCCCCACGCAATAAACATGAGGGATGGACGTCATGAGATGTTCATCCACTTGGACCGCTCCTTGGACCACGCGGCAGCCTACCAAGCTTGGGCATTCCAGATTGCCCACCAATCCGAAACCGCATGCCAACCAATCACACTCCCACTCGCGAAACCCCCGGGCCGTTCGCGCTTTGACCTTGCGAATCCGCTCCGACCCGCAGGCTTCGACGACCCAGGCGTCCGTGAGATAGGGAATGCGCCAGGCGGCCAGGCGCAGCCGCATGGCTCGCCACAATTTACCAGGCCAGCGCAGCAATCCCAAGCCAAAAGCCGCCAATCGCTGCCACGAAGCTTGTTCGAGGATGGCGGCGACGCGAGCGCCGGCGTGCAGCAAATAATCGGCCACGGCCAGCAGCAAGGGGCCGCTGCCCGCGATCACAACCCGCTGGCCGGAGATGGGCATGCCCGATTTAACTAGCGCTTGCAAGCCCCCGGCCCCGACGACGCCAGGCAGCGTCCAGCCAGGGAAGGGTAGAAACCGCTCCCGGCCGCCCGGAGCGAGAATGAGCCGATCGTAGGTAAAGGTTTTCGCTATCCCTCTCTGGTCCGCGTGCAACTCTCCCGGTCGATAGGCAGCGAAGACAGTGGTCCGCGGATGGACGTCGATGGCCAGGCGGCGCAGCCGATCGAACCATGACTGGGCCACGGTGGAGGGAGCCGTCGGGCCGCCGCCGCGCCAAATCTGACCACCCAGGGCGGGATTCTGGTCGAGCAGCGTCACCGAAGCGTTTCCCTCGGCCGCCGCGACGGCTGCCGCCATCCCGCCGGGACCGCCTCCCACGATCAGGACGCGCGGCTTAGCCATCGGTCACCACCTCCATCCCCGGCTCACAGGGAGTCATGCAGGCCAACTGCTGCGGCCGGCCATTGATCGTCACCCGGCATTCGAAGCAGATGCCCATGGCACAGAGCGGACCTCGGGGTTCGCCCGCGACCGAGCGGCGCAGACGATCGTGTCCCGTTTGCAACAAAAGCGCAGCGACGGTTTGGCCCTCATGGGCAGCGACGCTTTGGCCGTTGATGGTGCAGGTCATGGGGTCAGGCATGGGGGATTCCCGCGGCAAAGCGTTGCGGCAAAAAGGGATCGATGGCCAACTCCATCGGACGCTGCGTCATGAGTTGCAGGAGAAGGCGGGCCGTGCCCAGGGAGGTGGTGATGCCCAACCCTTCGTGTCCCGCGGCCAGGTACAGCCCTTCGATGGCCGGATCGGGGCCGATCAACGGCAAATGATCGGGGGTGGCGGCGCGAAAACCAGTCCAGGTTCGGATCACCGCAAGCTGCCGGAGCAGGGGCATGTAGTGGACGGCTCGTTCGAGCATGCGGCCGAGGATAGCGGGTTCCACTTCGGGATGAGTCTGATCGAATTGCCGGGAGGAGCCGATCAACAGTTGGCCGTTGATCCGCGGCTGAATGTTCATGGCGACGGAATCGAGCGTGGCGGAATGGGCGCTTTTGAGGTATCCCAACTCGACCCACTGGCGTCGAACGAGGCCGGGATAGCGATCGGTGATGGCCAGATGCCCCTTGCGCGGCCGGATGGGCAGCCCCGTCAGCAGTTCGGTGGAGCGCGTGCCGCCCGCCAGGATGGCGGCTGGACTTTCCAGTTCGCTGCCGTCCGCCAAGCACAGCCGCCGAGGCTTGATTTCGACAACCCGGCTGCCAAAGCGGACCTGGCCGCCTCGATCCTGAACCCGGCGCAGCAAGCATTGAGCCGCGGCGGGGGGATAGACCACCCGGTCGCCGGGCACGAGCAGCGCACCGGCCAACCCCGGGCGAAGATGCGGTTCTTCCCGTGCCAGCTCCCGCGGGTCCAGGATGGCCGCGTCGATGGCATGGCGGCGATAGAAGGCATGCTTGCGCCGCACCTCGGCCATCTCCTCCTCATCGGCCGCGATCCATAGGGTTCCGCAGGGATCGTATTGCACCGCGGCGGGCCAGTCCGAACGCTGTTCCTCCCAGAGCCGGCGCGAGAGGGCCGTGAGCGCCATCTGGGCCTCGGAATCATCCATGACGACGATGTGCCCCATCCCCGCGGCCGTGGCGCCGCCGCCGATCACCTGATCCTCGAGCACCAACGGTTTCCACCCCGCTTGCACGGCCTCCCAGGCACAGGCCGCGCCCACGATTCCGGCCCCGATGATCACCACGTCGTAACCCATTCCCCTTATCCAGCCTCCCCTTCAAACACGGATGCCAGCCTGGAAGGGATCGCTTTCGTCCAGGATCAGCTTGGCTTCGGCCATGATGTGGGCCGTGCCGGTGATGAAAGGCATCACTTGGCCGTCGCGCACCTGGATGGAGCCTTCGAAAATGCTGCCGACGATGCTCTCCTGCACCCAGACCTGCCCTTCATGCAGCTTGCCATCGGCGTAAAGGCAAGCCAGCTTGGCGCTGGTGCCCGTGCCGCAAGGGGAGCGGTCGTAGGCCCGACCCGGACAGAGGACGAAATTTTGGCTGTGCACGCCCGGCCGGCGCGATGGAGCGAACAGCTCGATGTGGTCGATCTCGCCATTGCTGGCGCCCGTGACGCCCTGGCGTTCCAGGGCCTGGCGGATTTTCCAGGTGAAGTCGAGCAACGCATCGAGCCGGTTCAGGCTCAGCTCCTGCCGATGATCCTGGACGAGGAAAAACCAATTGCCGCCCCAGGCCACGTCGCCTTTGACGGAACCGTGGCCATCAACCTGCACCTCGACGTTCGCTTGATAGCGGTAGCTGGGGACATTGCCGATGGTCACCCGGCCGTCGTCGTGGAGCTTGGCCGTCACCAGGCCGACGGGCGTTTCGATGCGATGCTCGCCCGGCTGGATGCGGTTGAGATACGCCAAGGTGATGATGAGCCCGATCGTGCCATGGCCGCACATGCCCAGGTAGCCGACGTTGTTGAAGAAAACGACCCCGGCCGTGTTGGCGGGATCGACCGGCTCACAGAGCAGCGCCCCCACCATCGGATCGGAGCCGCGCGGCTCATTGACCACGGCGGAGCGGAAATGGTCGTGCCGTTCACGCATTGCGCACAGCTTCTCGCTGACGGTGGCCCCTTCGAAGGGCGGTCCGCCGGCGATCACCACCCGCGTCGGTTCGCCGCCGGTATGGGAGTCCACCACCTGGATGGCTCGATACTGGCGTTGCGTGAACAGCATGACGTCTCCATTCCTCTTGGGATGCGCCCAGCGGTCCAACCATGAGTTGAACCAACTTTAGTTAAACCAAAAAGCGAAGCCGATGAAGTTGCCCTGAAAGACGCGCTGCAATTGTGCCCAGGTCTCCGGCGTGGAGAGAGGGCCTTTCTCCAAGTAAGGCGTGGCGGCGGTGCCTTGAATCCAAAGGACCAAGTCGAAGGTGCGCGGCTCGGTGAAGACCTTGCGCAGGTTGACGCCCATGCCGCCGGCGTCGCGCCAGAAGGGAATCAATTTCTTCCCCGCCAGGATGCCCTCCATCTCCGCGAGAAACAGGCCCCAGGAATCCACCATCTCCTGAGTGATCTTCACCTGCAAGACCCCTGTTTGCTTCGGGTTGGGAATCCACTCATGATCATCATCCGTCTCAGCCAGCACCCGTTTCCACATTTCCCGGCTCATCGCCATGCACTGTTCGAGGTGAGCCAGGGCGGCCCGCATCCGCATCGGTTCCTTGAGAGGCAAATGCAGCAGATGGATGAAGGAGATCACGTCGGCGATGACGGTCCAATCGCTCCAAACGGGTTGCGGGCCTTCCGCGTGCCGCGGCTTGTTGAGAAAGGCATGGGGCGTTTCGATGTTGGAGAAAAAGAGATGGCCGGTGCGTTCGAAGAGGTCCTGGCCGTCATGAGCCAAGGCCGCCTCGCCAAAGAACAGGAGGAGATGGAGGTAGCCGCGCAGCCAACTGACGTCCCCCTGGTCGAAGACGATCAAGAAATCATCCATCTCGCGGTCGAGGAGCCGCATCTCCTGCAGCATTTTGCCCAGGGGAATGCTATTGGCCTTGTCCTGGCCCAGGGGCAAAAGGATGCGCGACATGCGCAGGGGCAGCTTGACCTGCGGATCCTTGACGCCGGCCAGCGTCGCTTCGGCCTTGGCGAGATCATCGACCCACTGCTGCAGAATCTGGCGCAAACCGGCGTAGGAGAGGCGCTTGGCGTCGGGGTTCGGCGGCAGGAATGGTTCGAACACGATGAAATCACGGGCGATGCGGTGCGTTGGCGTGCCCAGGCCATGCTGATGCAGCCGATTCATCAACCCATGAATGGCCTGAATCGTTTGCAGCACGCCCAAACCAAAGCGATGCTGATCGTTGTTCGGTTCTTTTTGCAGCGAGGCCTGCAAAGCCTTGTGGCCGGCTTCGTAGTCGCCGGATTCCAGATACGAGCTAACCAGGGGAGGCGGGGCAGCGGCTGGTGGGGCTTGCCGGGGGGCTGAGTTGGCGGCGGTGCAAAGACCAACGATCAGGAGAAGACTCAACAACAAGCATATGCGTCCGAGAGGTTTCATGGCGATACATCCTTGACGGTGAAGTGGGAATGGGGGGAGGGGCACTCAACCGGGAAAACCATCCGGCATCAGGCTGCGATTGCACATCACCGCCTTCCAGGGTTTCAGTTCGCAATGGACGAAGACGCCCGAGCGGTGAAAAGGATCGTCTTCCACGCAGCGGCGCGCCTGGGCTTCATCCTCGACTTCATAAACCAGGAGTGCGCCGCTGTCGTCGGTGAACGGTCCTGCCAGGACCAATTGCCCCTTGGACAGGAGGTCCTGGATGTACTGCCGATGTTTGGGGCGCACCTCGCCGATCTTCTTTTTGTCGGGGGTATATTGCAATAGGGCCGCGAATTTCATGAAGCTGCCTTTCTCTTGGTTCAAGCATGGGACCGGGCAGGGGCCGGAGGCGGCGCGGCTGCCGCGAGCCTCCGAAGGGCATTGCTATCGTAACGCCGGGGCAGGCTCCTTGCCAGGGGCTATCCCCGGTTGCTTTTTTACTGCTCATCCGCAGGTGCGGCGGTACAATGTGGCGACAGCAGTGCGGATCATTGATCCGCATGTAAGCCGTCTCAATTAAGCCAAGTGATCTTGGCGGTGCGCCGAAGGAGAATCGACCGATGCGACTGAATCGACACTGTTTCCGGCTGGCGAAGGGGATCCTCTGGGGGTGGGCGATGTTGGCCCTGTTCGGGACGCCCTCGCTGCTGATCGCGCAAGATTTCGAGGACGCCGAGCCGGCGAAGAATGATCTGTTCAATGGCCGCGACCTCAATGGCTTTCAATATCTGGAAGAGCATTGGAAAGTCGTTGATGGCGCGATCGTCGGCTCGTCCCATCCAGCGGGGATCAAGTTCAACACGTTTCTTTGCACCAACCGGGAATTCGCCAATTTCGACCTGCAGTTCAAGGTCCGCCTCGTCAAGGACGCGGGCAATAGCGGCTTGCAAATCCGCTCCAAGCTCGTGGACACCAACCGCTTCACCGTGCACGGTCCGCAGGTCGATTTAGCGCCCGGCTATTGGGGCAGCCTCTTCGGCGAACATTTCGGACCCAACCGCAAGCACGTCATGATGAAGCAGGCCGACGCCGAAGCCGTCAAGAAAGTCATCAAGTCGAATGATTTCAACCAAGTCCGCATCATCTGCGTGGGCAAGCATCTCAAGGTCACGGTCAATGGCATGGTCACGGTCGATCAGAAGTTCGCGGACATGCCCGACAAGGGCGTCATCGCCTTTCAATTGCACCAAGGCCCCGCGATGGAAGTCATCTTTAAGGATATCGTTTTCAAAGAGCTTCAATAAACTGCCTCTAGCTTCCGAGCCGCGGCGGCGCAGCACCGCGGCTGGCCCCGCCTTGCGACCGCCTGCAACCTGCTATTAGCCCCATGCCCATGCCTTCAGGAGATCGACCGTGTGGATCATTTGGCCCTTGGCCCTTGGTTTGTGCTGGCAACCCGTGGGACCCGCGCCGGCGCAAAGTCTGTTTGACGGCCAAAGCTGGCAAGGCTGGGACAACGATCGCCCCGATCTTTGGCGGATCGAAGAGGGCTGCATCGTCGGCGGGTCGCTGACCCAAAAAATTCCCCATAACTATTTCCTCGCCACCCAGGACCGCTACGCCAACTTCATCCTGCGGCTCGAGTTCAAACTCCTGGGCGACGTAAGCAAGGGCTTTGTTAACTCCGGCGTGCAGATTCGCAGCGAGCGCGTGCCCAACAGCACCGAGATGATCGGCTACCAATGCGACTTGGGGGACCCCGCCTGGTGGGGCTGCCTCTACGACGAATCGCGGCGCAACAAGGTCCTTGCCCCCTCCAACATGGAAGCCATCCAGCGCGTCCTGAAGCGCAACGATTGGAACCGCTACGAAATTCGCGCCGAAGGGGTGCGCATCCGCACCTACATCAACGGCGTCCTGGCCATGGACTACACGGAGCCGGACCAGGACATCCCGCAGCAGGGCCGCATCGGCTTGCAGATTCATTCGGGTGGGCCGGCGGAAGCCTGGTTTCGCCGGATCACGATCGAACGCTTGCCCGATTCGCCGCCGCTGAAAAAGTTCATTGGCGCGGCGGTGCCGCCCAAGCCGAGCAAAGCCTCGCCGCTCGATCCCGGCGAACAGCGGGCGACCTTCAGCTTGCCGCCCGGCTTCGACATCGAATTGGTCGCCAGCGAGCCGGACGTGGGCAAGCCGATCACTGTAGCCTGGGATCACGCCGGCCGCCTGTGGACGATGACCGCCCTCGAATATCCGGTGGATGCCAATGAAAACCCGGAGCGATCGCGTGCCTTGTTCCGGGACGGCGGCCGGGATCGCGTCTTGATCTTCGATCAGCCGGAACGCCCGGGGCCGCTGCAGCCGCGCACCTTCGCCGACAAGCTGGCCATTCCGCTGGGGCTTTTACCCTACCGCGACGGCGCGCTCGTGCAGTATGGCGATCACGTTCTGCGGCTCCACGACCCGGAGGGAAAGGGGCAGGCCAGCAAGCTCGAGCCGATCCTCACCGGTTTCGGCACCGAGGACTCGCATCTCTTCGTGCATCAGTTCACGCGCGGCCCCGGAGGCTGGATTTACTTGGCCCAGGGCGCGTTCAACCATTCCAAGGTGCGGGATGCCTCGGGCCAGGTCGTCACCATGAACTTCTGCAAGATGGCCCGATTCAAGCCCGATGGCCGATCCTTCGAGCTGGTCCAAGCGGGTTTGAACAACATCTGGGGCTTCGTCATCAACCGCCAGGGTGAGATGTTCATCCAGGAAGCCAACGACCTGGGCTATCCGGTGGTTCCTTTCAGCGTCGGAGCGAATTATCCGGGCATTGGCATGGAGAAACTCAAACCCTACGCCCCCTGGGAGCCGTCGCTGGGCAACCATTTTCAGATGGGAGGCACGGGTTTGTCGGGGCTGGCCCTGGCGGAGGACCGCGATGGCTGGCCCGAACCCTACGCCGACGTGATGTACGTCGCCAATCCCATCACCCGCAAAATCCAGGCCATCCGCATCCATCGGGACGGTTCGGAGGTGTATCTGCAAAAACTGCCCGACTTCCTGCTCTCCGCCGATGAATGGTTTCGGCCCGTGGCCATCCATTTCGGTCCGGATGGCTGTTTATACATCGTGGATTGGTACAACAAGATCATCTCGCACAACGAGGTGCCGCGCAATCATCCCGAGCGGGACAAGACGCGGGGCCGCATCTGGCGGATTCGCCATCAGGATCAGCCGCGCCGGGCCGTCCCCGATCTGACCCGCGTCGCCGAGGCGGAGTTGCCGGGCCATCTGGCATCGCCGAACACCTGGGAAGCCCGCTCCGCCTGGCATGAGATCGTCGACCGCCGAGCCGTGTCCCTCAAGCCAACGTTGACCGCGCTGGCCATGGATGCGGCGCAGCCCGTGGACCTGCGTTTGCGGGCGCTGTGGTGCTTGGAGGAACTGCACCTCCTCGAAGCGGACGCCGTCAGCCGGCTGCTGGCCGATCCCAATCGGCACGTTCGCCGGGAAACCGTGCGGGCTTTGTCTTCGCTCTCCTTCCCCGAAGCCCAGGCCATTCGCTGGCTGGCGCCGCTGGCCGACGATGCGGATCACGCCGTGCGGGCCGAGGTCATTCGCACGCTGAGCCGGATCCCCAACCCCTCCGCCGACGCCCTGGGTCTGCTCATCCACCTGGGGAAAGCGGCCCTGGAGGGGGATTGGATGCGGCTGCAGCAAGGCGGCGTCATCGCCAAGGTGGGGGCGGCGCATCACCGCGACTTCGAACGCTATCTCGTCCGCTCCGCCCTGGAACGGCATCCGGTCGAATTGGCCCGGCTGCTCGGCGATCCGAAGGCCGAGTCGTGGCCCCTGGACAACCGCCTGCTGGCCGCCCTGGCCCTCAAGCCCTCTGAAAGCGTCGCCCATTTGGCCAAACTCCTGCCCCGGCTGCAACGCGACCCCAACGAGGAAGAGCTGCTTCGCCTCGTCGAGTTCGCTCACCAGGCCGAGGTGCAAGCCATGCTGCCGCACTATCTGCGCCGGCGGACCGTGGCGGAAGGGCTGCTCAATCTGAAAGGACGCTTGCCCAAAGCCGCGATGCAAAAAGCCCTCCTGCCCACGGCGCAATCGCTCTGGTCCGCCGATGAGGAAGGACGCCGGCTCGCCATTCGCCTGACTCAAGCCTTTCAGCTTCAGGAGATGGAGCCGATTCTGGCCCAGGCGCTCGAGCCAGCCGCCAAGCCCGACCTCATGGTCCCGCTCCTGCGGGCCTTGCGCGAGCTGAAGTCGCCGCGCGCCGATCTGTTTCATCGCCTGATCAAGGCTCATGCAGCGAACCCCGCTCTGCGCGAGGAAGCCTTGCTCACCCTGGTGGCTTCCTCGTCCGAGCAAACGCCGGCCCTGCTGGTCGACCTGCTCGCCGACCTGAATGCCCGGGAGCGGCGGCTCAGCGTCGATCAAATGGTGAACTCGGCCGCCGGGGCCAGGGCCATCCTTGATGCGGTCCGCCAGGAGCTGCTGCCCGAGGAGTTCCTCGACGCGGCCTGGATCGAAAAAATGCAGATCATCCTGGGGGACCATCCCGAACTGCAAAAACTGCTGAACGCCCGCCCCGACCGCTTTCGATCGGTCCTCATCCTCGATGGCCGCGACGCCAGCCACGTCGACCAACCCATCGACCTGGAAGGACCCTTCACCGTGGAAACGTGGATTCGGCTGGAAGAGGGCATCACCAACGCGGACAGCATCCTCGGCGCGAAGGGAAGCTTCGATTGCAACTTCCACGATGCCAAGCTGCGCATCTGGACCGGTCCGGGCCTGGGCGACGTGCTCATCGCCAAGAAGCCGATCCTGCCCCTCACTTGGACCCACGTAGCCATCACCCGCGATGAGCGGGGTTATTTTGCCATTTATCTCAACGGCGAACTGGACAACCACCGCGGCCGACCGTTCAAGGACCCGATCCGCGGCGTCAAGATCGGCTGGAGCAACCCGCCGCGAGGAACCCGGGCGGCTCTGTGCGAATACCGCGTCTGGAACCGGTGCCGGACCGCGGCCGAGATTCGGGATCATTTCGACCATCGCCTGGCAGGCTCGCCCCGGCCCGAGGGGTTGATGCACTATTTCGCCGGGGACGATTGGGGCAAGCTCAACGGCTCGGCGCGGTTGGCCCGCACGACCGATTTCCCCGTGCTGCTCTCCGATGAGGAGATGCAAGCGCTGCAGAAAAAATTCACCCATTATCGGGGGCTGCAGCGGCAAACCGGCGACAGCGGCCGGGGCAGGGCCGTCTTCGAGAAGAACTGCATGAACTGCCACAGCGTCCAAGGCGCGGGCGGGCAGATCGGCCCCACCCTCAGCGGCGCGGGGGCCATGGGCGAGGAAACCTTGCTCCGCAGCCTGCTCACGCCCAGCGCCGCCATCGAGCCGGGCTATCGCCTGTTTCGCATCATGTTCAAGAACGGCACGATCAAGGAGGGTTATCTTGTCCGCCAAGACAACGACGTGATCGTCCTCCGCAGGGAAGGAAGCGAGGATGAAACTATCCCCCATGGGGACGTGGAATTCGCGGGCTTCATCAAGCGTTCCGTCATGCCCGACGCCTTGCTCGATGCTTTGCCCCAGCAGGACGTGGTCGATCTGTTTCAATATCTCAAGACGCTGAAATAGGCATCGGTTCAGGTTGCGGCCGGCAGATGCCCGTCGAGCCAGCGAATCTGATCGGCGATGAAGCTGCTCGGATCGGCATCGAACTCCAGCGTGTGATAACCATCGGAATAAAGGCGGACCGTGCGATCCCGCGCGGCCCAGGTGTCGACGAATTGCCAGGTCCGGGCCGCGTCGATGATGTCATCGTGCCCGGCCAACTGCAGCAGCACGGGGATGCGGATCGTCGGCCCCTCGCTCATCACGCGGCGGTCCAGCCGCACGCTTTCGATGAAGAAGCGGGCCGTGGCCCAGTGCAGGGCCAGCGGATCCTGGGCGATGAAGCGCTGCCGCTCCGGCTGATTCGTGAACAGCGCGGGATCGTTGAGCGGGATGGGAAACGGCCGCGTCGGCCGGAAGAGCCGCGAGCGCGCGATGGCCAGCTTTTGCCGGAGGGGCAGGGAGACCTTCGGGAAGAATCCCGGAGCGATGAGGATCAAGCCCGCCAGGCTCGGCGTCGCGGCGGCGACCAGGGCCGCCACCTTGCCGCCCCAGGAGCAGGCCGACAGAAAGATGGGCTCCGAAGAGACGATCAGCTCGCGGAGATATTCGATCACGTCTTGCAGCAGCCGCTGCCCCGAAGGGGTGTCCCCCCGCTGGCGAAAATTCAGGCCCGAGCCGCGCCGGTCCAGGTAATGGACGCAGTACCCCGCCTCGGCCAGGCTTTGCGTCGACCGGTCGTACCAGCCGGAGTGGCTTTGGATGCCGTGCAGCGTGACCACGTGGCCGCGCAGGTCGCCCCGCGGCTCCGTGATCCGATAGAGAAAGGGATAACCGTCGCTGGCTTCCCAACTGATCAGCTTCGTTTCAACGGCGGACATAAAGCACTTCCCTCGCCAGGGTCAGTCGATCCAGCACGTCCTGCTTCAGTTGCACGCCCAGCCCCGGCGCGGTCAGGGCGGGGGCCCAGCCTCCCCAGCCAAACGTGACGTTCGGGCCGGCCGGGTTTTCCTTGATCAACCAATCATCATAGGAACCTTCGCAATAGCGGACGTCGCGCACATTCGCCGCCAAGTGCCGGCCCGCCGCGGACAGGATGGCCGATTCGCCCACCTGGCAGCCCAGTTGATACCCCAGCCCATGCCGCCGGGCAAAGGCCGCCAGCCGCAGCGACGGGATCAGGCCGCCGCATTTGGACAGCCGCAAGTTGAACAGATCGCCATACCCTTCCGCCGCCGTCCGCTCGGCGTCCACCATGCTGCACAACGATTCATCGAGCATGATCGGGATGGTGGTTTGCTGGCGGACCTCGGCCATGCGCTGAATGTCTTCATGGCGGACGGGCTGTTCCACGGCCGAGATGCGCATCGGCTCCAAGGCGCGCAGCCGCTCGACCACCTCCTCCACCGGCCAGGCTTCGTTGGCGTCGATGCGCAGGTCCATGCTCCGGCCGGCCCAGCGGCGGATGCTCCGGACCCGGGCCGCATCATCCTGGCCGGCGATGCCCACCTTGATTTTCAGGTGGCGGAAGCGGTAGAGCCACATGGCCAACGCCGCCAGCTTGGCTTTTTTCCCCTTCGAGGAGGTGATGGCGCCGCTGTATTGCACCTGGCCCCGCGGCTCGTGCAGCTCTGGTTCGAGCAGCCGAACGACGGCGCCCAGGGGTTGGCCAAACTGCTGGCCGGCGGCGTCGAGCAGGGCCAACTCCGCGGCGCAGCGGGCCGCGTTGGTCTTGCATTGCCGGGGATCATCGGGAACGTCCTTGAGCCGCATGGCCTCGCAGCGAGCCGCCGCCTGGTCGAAACGGTCGAGCCGATCCTCCAACCACGGCCGCCAATCCGTTTGCTTCAGCACCTCCATCACCGAGGCGATCGATTCGCCGGTGACATACTCGCGGGGCACGCCTTCGCCGATGCCCACGATGCCCTCCTTGAGCACGCAGACGATGACCACGTTATCCGTGGTTTGCCGGGCATGCGAGGCATGGCGAATGGTCCGCTTGAGCGGCACGCGCACATGATGGGCACGGAGTTCAACGACTTGCATGTTGTCGCCTTGACTGGTCAGGCCAACCCGCGGGCGCTGGCCCCACGATGCGTAAATGCGGATCAAGATTAGAGATACGTGCCCAGGTCGGGATGTCAATGAACGACCGCCGGTCAGCGATGGACAGGAAGTGATCGATACAAGCGGGCCGGCGAACTTTGTTGTGAAACGGTCTCCCGACCACGCCAATCAGCCGACCGCAGGTTTGCTCTTCCCTCCCGCGGCGGCTACAACGCGGCCGCGCGGGTGACCGCATTGCCCACCGTGGCGGGTTTTGCCGCGGCCGGGCCGCTATTTCCTGAAGGCTGGCTCATCATCCGCTCGACGCCGCGCTTAAACCATTCGACCCGAAGCGCGTGCCGCTCGGCATAGCGCTCCTTGTATTTCCCGCCGCGCCCGGCCCAGATGCTCTTGAACAGTTCCAGCGCCGTCAGCAGGTTGAAATTCGGGCTGTTGCGGTTGAGGGCGTCAAACATCTTGGGAATGTCGGGATGGAAGGAATCATTGGACTTGCCGCTGGCTTTGTCCCTGAAGAGGGATACCCCGGCCGGGTTGTAACCCGCGTCGATCAGCGCCATTTGAATGTACTCATCCACCTGCCGCGTGACCGGGCGTTTGTCGTGGAGGGTGCGGATGCGGCGGGCGATGTCCGCCGCCTTTAGGCCGGTGGCCCCCTCCGTGGTGATGCGCAGCCTGGCGACGGCGGCGTAATCCTTGGCCGAGCCGGAGCGGGTTTTGCGGAAATGCTCCTTGACCCGCAGCCAATCGTCCGCGACTTGTTGCGGTGTGGCCGCGGGACCGCCCGTCCCCACCTGAAAGGCCACCTTCGTGGCGGCCTCCTTCGCCTTGATCTGCCCTGCGGAATCGACGAGATTTTTGCCATCCACCAGGTAGCCGTAGCCCAGCGTCACATAGCCATTGCCATCGCAATAGAAATGGAGCACCAAGCCCTCTCGGCTTTTAATGTGTTTGACCAACTCATCCATTCGGGTTTTGTTGTCTTGCAAGTTCGGCATGGCGGCCTCCGTTGGCGAAGGGGTTGACGGCATGGGCATGTCCGGCGCAGCTCATCAAGATCAAGGGCTGTCTTGACAGGGCCACGGCCTCGCCGGCTGCAACGCCCCATGTCGCTTCAACCGCCGGGGCACGGGCATCGTGGACAGGAAAACGGCCGATGGCGGAAAAACGCTCGGCGGCAGGCCAATCGCTGCGGGTGAAAGGAGGCGAAGAAGGGATGACTTGGCGGCGAGCCGCATGGCCTGGGAGAGAGAAAGGCGCAGCGGGGATGGTGTTCTAGAGGGGGAGAAGTGACTCTACAAATCCTACTTAGTTTCAATCTGAAGTTTGCGCTTTGAGTTCGTCTGGTAAGGTTGATCCGTCAGTTCGCCCTTGTAAAAGCCTTCGTTGAGGAAAGTCAGCAGCTTTTTGGCCAACTTTTTGTCTTTGGGGAACTCGATGGCGTCCTTGCCGTCCTTCTTTGTGATTTTGAGTATTAAACCATAGTTCTTAGCTTTGTTTGCCGTCTTCCGTGCGTCGATCTGGTCGAGGATGCCTGAAGATATGAGTGCTGCGAAGCGCTTTCGCATCCACGAGTCGGCCATTCCTATCAACATCTCGGAATCCTCGATATACAGCACCGAATGGCCGACGACCTTCTTAATCTCCTCATTGGTCGCTTCCTTGAAGTATTCCTTCACATCGAGGAATCGGTTGATAAGTGCGAAAGAGCGGAAGTAGAGATTCCTGTCCCTGAATATAGCAGCGAGGCTTGTTCCGAACGTCAGGCCCGCTTCCATAAGCCTGTGGAATGTGTTGCGCGAATGGAAAATCGTGAAGCGGTCCTTGACAAGAAGCTGTGTTCGGCTGAAAGCCTGAAAATACACCGTGGCCTTCATGTTTGTGTGGTCGTAGGACGTTGCCAGAATCGACTTGATCGTTGGTGTTGTCTCCGAATTAAGAACAATTTTCTCGGCTTGGTGCGGATTCTGCAATGCCGATAACAGGTCGTCGCCGAGAGTAAAGTTGTCTATCACGAAGATTTCGTTGTCATCAACCTTATAACTCCCATCGAAGGCGATTTCCTCGGCGCCTTGGCCGAGGAAGTCTGTAGCCTGCTGCTCGAACAACTTCGTCAGATCAGATTGAAGGCTAGAGATAGTGGGGATGCGCACAACCTTCTGATCCTTCCCGGAAGTCTGCGCAATAGCGAAGAAGTTGAACAGCGGGCTGGAGGCCATCAGGTACTACTCCCCACGTTGAGAAACGTGTACGGAAACAACTGCACAACCTCGGCCACTTGTTCGGACTTGAGTAGGTGCATGCGGGTAATCAGAAGATACGACATACCGTCTTCGGACTGCACCTCGTAAAAGTTGTATCCAAGCAGTCCGAGAAGTGGGTTAAAGTCGAAGGCATTACTGTGGTAGATCGCTAGGAAGAACATAACGAATACAAAAATGCCGGTCAGGGTGTGGCCGCTGATACCGATGGTCTTTGCCGGAATCAACGGAAGGAGGTAAGCCAACAGGAAGGTCATCACTTCCTTGTCGCTGCACTTGATCGACCTGAATCTGAGATGCTGCCTTTCAAGCTTCGTCTTAGCAAATTGCATGATCATAAGGCAAAGGCAGACAAGCAAGATAGCTGCTCCAAACCACCTTAAATAATCCCAGGCGTCTTTGCCATCAGAATAAGCGTTGATTCCGTAGGCGATCAGCACAGGTGACAGCGAGGTTGATACCAGCAGTGGTTTTGCGATTGCACTGAGCATTTTTCTTCTCTCGTGCCCAGAATCCCTTTAGCCCCGGCGAGTGCGGATGTCCTCGTGAACTTTCGCGGCGAGGCGCACCAAAGCCACATGGGATTGTCCAAAGGTTTTGTCCAAGCGCCGATCATCGGCCACCTCTTCCTAAATCAGTGCAGCGATGGCGACCCGCACAGACGCTGGGAGCTTGCGAACCTCGTCGAGTGCTTGCTCCAGCCACTGCGCCATGGGCACTTTTTCAAATGATCCATCGGTTCCTGGCCTGCAGTCTGCTGTCGCAAATCTGCTTGGTTCGATCAACCACCATCCATTGTAATTTAATTTAGCATGTTGCATAGTGCAAATGGATTCTCATCTTCTGCCCCATAGGCCAGAATTCCCTCGTTGTCGCATGGTCTCCTGACATGCCACCCCGCCCGGGCAGGTCTCCACTCTCTCTTTCGTTCCAAGGTCGTGGCGAGCAACATCTCCCAGCTCTCGTCAACCTATTATGTTCCGAGGGGGTGTCGAACCCGTGCTGGGGTGGGGCGCAGTCGTATCCAGGGCGGGTTCGGAGTGTGCGCAGCCCCGGCGCGCAGGGGGGTGGAAAGGCGTGAAGCGCCCCGCGATCGCGCTTGGGGCTGGTAATGCAGTTTTCACACACCCCCCCGTGAAACGATCACAATAACGCAAGCATCATCGACGCACATTAAAGCAATATAGATGGATACGACCATAGGATGCCGCGAGGGACCATGAGTGCGTTTCAAGGCCATGGACGGTTTTCAAACCATCTCTATCAGCCATAAGCGGCTGACGGTTTGTCAGTGGAGAACACAGGAGTTGCATCTTGTGACCCGCACCTAAATGCTCTTGGGCTGATCGAACCACTGGATCATCGTGGTCACGCTGTCGAGGGATTCCATTTTCCAGAAGCCCTCCAGCATCTGCGCGGCTCGATCTTTGCCATAGTAAGGTTCGACCGTCGACCGGAATTTCTTTTCCACTTCCTGATCGGTCATTTTGTTGAAGGCGTGGCCGCGAGGAAATTCCACTTCCTTGACGAACTGTTGGCCGTTCTTCATGGTGACGGTGAGTTTGTTGGGGATGCCCTTGGGATAGCGGGCATTGGCCGAGGCGTCGCGGTGCAGTTTGACCTTATTCGTCAGTTCGATGAGGGGTTCATTGGCCAGATGGGCGTCATCGAAGCTGTCCAAGCCCACGTCCCCTTCCATGAGGGCCACGGCGATGCAATAGGGCATGCTATGGTCGGCGGTCTCGCGGGTCTTGGGACGGTATTTCTCGGGATCCTTTCCGATGATGTCGACGGCGGCATCAAAGGTGTGGACGTCAATCCGTTCGACTTGCCGCCAGTCGCCGACTTGAGGCCGCAGTTGGAGGATGGCATCGACGGCGGACTGCGCATGATACTCGACGGGCCAAAACTTGATGTAGGTGTGGGAGATCATGAAGTCATCGGGATTGGCGGTAGGCCCCTGCTCGCCGCCCATGGGGGCGACCGTGAAGGTTTCCCGCGTCAAGAGCTGCATGATGCCCAATTCGCCCTCGAAGATAGGGGCCGGGCCGGTCATGCCCTCGGCGGCAACCAGAGCGGCAAAGACGCCATTCCGCGCGGCGTTGGCAAAGGCACAGCCCTTCCACATGCTCATTTCCCCGGCGCGGGTTTGCCGCAAGGCCGCGTTGCAGACGCCGGCGATGCCGACGGCGTGGGTCGTTTTCACGGCATCCAGTTTGAGCAGATGGCAGGCGGCCAGGCAGGAGGAAATGGCGCCGTAAGTGACGTGGTCGATGCCGTTTTTTCGCAGACTGCTGGCGTCGCAAAGCCGGCACTGAATCTCGTAAGCGAGCACGGCCGCCGTGATCAAGTCCTTGCCTTGGGAGCGGGCCAATTCGCCGACGCTCAAGACGGCGGCCAGGTTGTCGCTGGGGTGGGCGGGTTCCTTGGAAAGGTAGGTGTCGTTGAAATCGAGGTAACGAATGAGCAGCCCGTTAACAAACGTGGTCCAATCGATGGCGGACTTGCCGCCGCCGATGAGGCTCAGGCTCGGCGAGCCGGCGAATTTTTGGGCGGCTTTCTTGGCGACGGCGAAGGCGTCCGAGGGAAAAGCGCCGACGGCGGTGGCAAAGGAATCGATGAAGCGGCGCTTGGTTTCATGGACGACGGCGGGGGGCAGCGCATCGAAGCTCAAATGACAGG